>ERZ794982.103-NODE-103-length-36553-cov-4.094772_pt1 | contig 36553 bp, 23 predicted proteins | sample MGYA00433071_ERZ794982 | MGnify/ENA primary metagenome ERZ794982 (study PRJEB30140, sample SAMN00862574) | bioreactor metagenome | study: EMG produced TPA metagenomics assembly of the Bioreactor inoculated with sediment Metagenome (bioreactor metagenome)...
GAGTACCGTGATTAACGGGACGCCACGCCATACTTCGATATAAACGGTACAGATACTGCGAATAATCGGCATATCCGAACGACGACCCAGTGCTAATGCCACACCAATAGGCAGTGATACGACAATGCCAACAAGTGCAATGATAAGTGTCACCAGCAAGCCGCCCCATTTATGGGTTTCAACGACTTCTAAGCCAAACACTCCGCCATATAACAGACCTGCGGCGAAAAATGGGTAGATGTTTACGAATACTAACCAAATCCAAGTGCGTTTGGGCGTTTTTTCATAGGCTAAAAGAGCCGTGAAAACTGCTAATGTTGCGTAGAAAAGGCGAGGGCGCCATAGTTCAGCTTCCGGGTAGAAGCCAAACATGAACTGCTCCCAACGTACACTGATGAATACCCAGCATGCACCTTCACGGCTGCAATCGTTTCGTGTTGTGCCGACCCAATCTGCGTTGATTATTGCCCAATCTAAAAGCGACCATAAACCAACAAAAGCAATGTAGCCCAAGATAAGAGTGACAACGGAGTTAACAGGTCCGTCGAACAGATTACGTCGGAACCATCCAATAACCCCAACTGTGTTTGATGGAGGTGGTAAATCTGGTTGAAATTGATGTGTGCTCATATTATCTCTCCACCAGCGCGACTTTACGGTTATACAGGTTCATCAGAGCGGACGTTAACAAACTTAGTGTCAAATATACGCCCATCGTCATAGCGATAATTTCAATTGCCTGACCTGTTTGGTTTAGCGTGGTACCAGCAAAGACAGAGACTAAGTCTGGGTAACCAATCGCCATCGCAAGAGAAGAGTTTTTAGTCAAGTTAAGATACTGACTGGTCAATGGAGGAATAATAATTCGCAGTGCTTGTGGTATGACAACCAACTTAAGGGTTTTGGAGCGAGGTAAACCCAGAGACATTGCAGCTTCAGTTTGACCATGGCTAACGGCGTTAATACCCGAACGCACAATTTCTGCGATGAACGAAGCGGTATAAATGCTGAGCGCAAGTAGAAGTGCCGCTAATTCAGGAATAATACTGATACCGCCGCGGAAGTTGAATCCTTTCAACACAGGGTATTGAGCTGAAATTGGCGAACCCATAATAAAGTAAACGATTAACGGTAAAACAATAACTAGACCAAATGCAATGCGGAGCATTGGTGTTTGTTGGCCTGTTAATTTCTGGCGATTTTTAGCCCAAATATTGATGACAATGGTCGCAGCGATTCCCAATGCTAAAAAAGCCAATACAACCATCGCACCCTGTTCAAATACAGGAGCGGGGAAGTAAAGACCACGAACATTGACAAAAATCGCCTCACCTAAGCTCATGCTTTGTCTTGGTGAAGGTAAAGCTTGAAGTACTGCGAAATACCAAAAGAAGATTTGCAAAAGTAGTGGTATGTTTCGAAATATTTCAATGTAAACAGCCGCTAAACGACTGACTAGCCAATTCGATGATAGTCGAGCGATACCTATGGTAAAACCCAGCACTGTCGCGAGGATAATACCCAAAAATGATACTAACGCAGTATTGATTAGTCCCACCCAAAAGGTACGACCATAAGAGAAGGTTTCATCATACTCAATCAGAGACAAGCCAATCCCAAAGCCTGCTTCTTGATCTAGAAAACCAAAACCTGTGGCGATGCCACGAGAATCTAAGTTGGTAAGTGCATTGTTAACAATGGTGTAAATGAAAAAAGCTAGTGCACCTACAGCAATAATCTGAAAGATGACTGAGCGAAAAGTGGGATTATAAATAAGGCTTGTTCCAGAAGCCGGAGCTTTGGCAGCCTCACTAGTAGTAGGTTTCATACAGCAGTAACCTCTAATCCGTCGATATTATGAATGGGCGGCATAAGACCGCCCATTTGTATAGTTGTTGTCGTGTTTATCGGATTGGTGGCGCGTACATGAAACCACCTTGGTTCCAAAGTGCGTTTACGCCACGAGAGATCTCTAGTGGAGAACCTTCACCTACAGTACGCTCAAAGCTTTCACCGTAGTTACCTACTTGTTTGATTACTTGGTAACCCCAATCATCGCTAAGACCTAGGCTCTTACCTTTAGGTCCATCAACACCAAGAATACGCTTAATGTTTGGATCTGAAGATTTCACCATTTCATCGACATTTTTAGAATCAACACCATATTCTTCTGCGTTGATCATTGTGTTTAGCGTCCACTTAGCAACGTTAAACCACTTGTCGTCACCTTGACGAACAACAGGACCTAGAGGCTCTTTAGAAATGATTTCAGGAAGAACAACCGCTGCACTTGGATCAGATAGATTTAGGCGTAATGCGTAAAGACCAGATTGGTCAGTCGTTAGTACGTCACAACGACCCGCATCAAAACCGCTAGAAGTTTGAGCCGCGGTATCAAATACAACAGGCTTGTAGCTCATGCTATTGTTGCGGAAGTAATCGGCAAGGTTTAGCTCAGTTGTTGTACCTGACTGAACACAAACTGACGCACCATCAAGCTCTTTAGCGCTAGAGATACCAAGGTCTTTTTTAATCATGAAACCTTGACCGTCGTAGTAGTTCACACCAACAAAGTTCAGACCAAGGGCGGTATCACGGTGTAGCGTCCATGTTGTGTTGCGTGACAGTACATCAATTTCGCCTGATTGAAGTGCGGTAAAACGCTCTTTTGCTGTTAGTGGTACATATTTAACTTTGGTTTTGTCACCCAAAACTGCAGCAGCAAGAGCCTGACAATATTCTACGTCAATCCCTTCCCATTCACCCTTTGAGTTCGGGTTTGAGAAACCCGGTAGACCAGTACTTACGCCACAACTTAGTACACCTTTTTCTAGAACTTTGTCTAGAGTATTTTCTGCTGCTAATGCAGAAGTAGTTGTAAATGCGGTAGATGCAACGATGACTGAAGCAAGGAGCGATAGTTTATTTTTCATGTGTATCCTTCCTGTAGAATCCATGTTAAACCAGGTGACACCTGATACAACGAATTAAGAAATATTGTGTTTATTAATTATGTTGGCTTTACAAAACTGTAAAATTACACAGTTACGTAAATCAACTAGTTATAAGACTAGGAAAGGATCTGCATATTCTCAAATGTATAATTTAAAAAGATTTTTGATTAGAATCACAATCCTAGACACAAATAGAATGACGAAGTGTTAATTAATTGTAAATACCATGATGATCTCAATTTTATCAATCAAGGCAGAGATCTACGAAAATTAGCATTTAATTAGCGAAATAAACTTGTTAAATAAAAGTTAACAACGAAGGCGTGTTGCAGATCTGTATAAATTCAGAGTAATGTGTTGATTGTTGTCAAGGTAAGGGGTGAAATGCAGTACTTTCCAATGTTTCTAAATCTCAAAGGCAAGCCAGTCTTAGTTGTTGGTGGTGGAGAAGTCGCTTGTCGAAAAGTTGATACGCTAGTCAGAGCCGGAGCAATTGTGACTATCGTTTCTCCCGCGATAGAAAATTTTCTGCAAACACTCGTGAGTCAAGGAGAGTGTCATTGGCAACAAAATTTTTACTCTGAAGAGATGATGAATTCGCAGTATGTCCAAGTTTGGGCGACAACGGATAATCCTGAGCTAAATCACCAAGTCTATCGAGATGCGAAGAAATGCGGCATTCTTGTTAATGTGGTTGATGACCAACCTTATTGTGATTTCATTACACCCTCAATTGTTAATCGGGGAAGAATACAAATAGCAATCTCAAGTGGCGGTGCTTCACCAGTATTAGTACGAAATATTCGTCAGCAATTAGAATACATATTGCCGCAGAACTTGGCGCTACAGGCGGAGTTTGGGGCGTCAAAACGCAGTGATATCAAAGCAAAATTGCCAAATGTAGAGTTGAGACGAAAGTTTTGGGAAGGTTTTTTTGACCTGCCTGAAGTTGAATCGGCAGCGACTCGACAGCAATTAGAGCAATACTACCAACGTTTATTGGGTGACAATGTCACCGATGAGGGGACCGTGACTTGGATAGAGTATGGCGATGATTTTGAGTTGTTATCGCTAAAGGCGCTGAGATTAATGCAGAAAGCGGAATTGGTGCTTTATCACCAGCAATGCCCATTTGTGTTCGTTGATAGCGTCCGTAGGGATGCAGAGAGAGTGGCATTTAACAACGAAGCTAATTTGAGTGAGTTGCTGAGGGGGGCTAAAGACAACAAGCTTAGAGTCGTCGTTCTTATTGCTGAAAAATCGGCGAAATACAAATTGCTGATTGGTAAAGACCTTAGATTACCTTTAGCGCAAATATAATGAAGCCCGCCAAATGGCGGGCTTCATGTCTCTAATACTTTAAAATGCAGTCATTAGTCACGGAAGTTTTCGTATTGGAAAGGTTGACCAAGTTCCGCTTCGCGGATTAACGCGATAGCAGCTTGTAGGTCGTCACGCTTTTTACCTGTAACACGAACTTTCTCACCTTGAATCGACGCTTGAACTTTGATTTTTGCATCTTTCAGTGCTTTTACAACTTTCTTTGCGGTTGGGGTATCAATACCCTGTTTGAAAACCACAACTTGATGCCAGTTTTTACCGGTTGCTTCTGGCTCTTTTGCTTCCATTGAATTCGCATCAACACCACGCTTTGATAGGTGGCTACGAAGAATGTCACGCATTTGTTTAAGCTGGAAGTCACCTTCCGCACTGAGTTTTACAGATTCATCTTTTTGTAGCGCGAATTCCGCAGCTACATTTCTAAAATCGAATCGAGTTGTTAGTTCACGTTGCGCGTTTTCAAGTGCGTTACGCAGTTCAACCGCATCAACTTCAGAAACAATATCAAAAGATGGCATGTAAATTTCCTCTAAATTTAAGGGCGCGCTTTAATAGCGTTCGCCAATAGTTCCAACATGGTTGCAGTATCTTCCCAGCTTAAACAAGGGTCAGTAATAGACTGACCATAGTTTAGAGAAGACAAATCGTCCATTGGCTGATTGCCTTCAACAATGAAGCTCTCTGCCATTATGCCTGCAATGTAAGTACTGCCAGATTTAATCTGTTCACAAATATCTTTTGCGACATCGATTTGTTTTCTATGTTGTTTTTGGCAGTTTGCATGACTGAAATCTACCACAAGTCGTTGTGGTAGGTCGAACTCTGCAAGCTGTTTGCAAGCGACTTCGATTGATTGAGCATCAAAGTTTGGACCTTGATCGCCGCCACGAAGAATGACATGACCAAATGGGTTACCACTGGTGCGGTAAACGGTCATTCGACCATTCTTATCTGGCGAGTAAAAGTAGTGAGAGGCTTGAGCTGCACGAATTGCGTCAATTGCGATTTTGATATTGCCATTGGTGCCATTTTTAAAACCAACAGGGCAAGAAAGCGCAGACGCCATTTCTCGGTGAATCTGTGATTCTGTTGTACGTGCGCCAATTGCTCCCCAAGTAATTAGGTCTGCAATGTACTGGCCAGTGATCATATCAAGAAACTCGGTAGCCGTTGCTAAACCAAGTTTATTGATATCAAGCAGTAGCTCACGAGCTTTGTTTAGACCCGCTTCAAGTGCATATGAACCATCTAAATTAGGATCAGTGATTAAACCCTTCCAACCCACAACGGTACGCGGTTTCTCAAAGTAAGTGCGCATGACAATAAACAGTTCGTCTTTGTACTGTTCTTGAACTGCGGCAAGGCGCGTCGCGTAGTCAAGGGCGGCTTCCGTGTCATGTACTGAGCATGGACCAACGATAACAAGAAGACGTTGATCCTGACCAAGCAAAATACGTTCAATTTGGCGGCGTGAGTTCGCGATACGATCGGCTACATCATCCGTAATTGGGTAAGTGTGGCTCAACTCAGCAGGAGTCGGCATTGGACCTATAGCTTGGGTTCTTAATTCGTCGGTTTTAAGTGGCATACTGCAGCCTGTTCTTTAATTACGAAGCGCTAAATATAACGGAAACACAATAAGGTATAAACTACTTCTACAAAATCTTAAGCTTTAACTTATAACAAAGTAACTAAAGTAACCTTGATGGAGTGACAATGTAACTGTTTGAGTGCGCTTAACTCTCAATAATGTTAATGGCATGTTGACATTGTATCAAAACAATATACAACTAGGTTATTGATAACAGATCAGACCAGTAAACCATGAACACAGCGATGCTATCTCCAATTCGCAAAGCGAATTTTTATCTGTCGAGTTTTGGCTTTTTCAAGGTGCCTTTTATTTGGCTATCTCGCCCTAAAATTATTAGCCTTGATGAAGATAAAGTCGAAGTGGTGATCCCACTACGCAGAAGAACTAAGAATCATCTAAATAGTATGTATTTTGGTGTATTGGCGGTTGGTGCTGATGTCGCCGGTGGTTTTATGGCAATGAGTAAAGCACAACAAAGAGGCAAAAATATTTCCTTGGCTTTTAAGGCAGTTAAGGCAGAGTTTCTAAAGCGCCCTGAGGCAGATGTACTATTTACTTGTAATGATGGCAAATTAATCGATGAGATGCTTGATGAAGCGATTAAGACTGGTGAAAGGGTGAATCAAGTGGTAACGATTACCGCCACATGCCCATCTCTTCATGGTGATGAGCCAATGGCGGTGTTTGAACTAACCTTGTCAATCAAGCAATCGAAACGTTAAATGACGCTTTCAATGGCTTAAGGGATTGGCGCTTGTGAATTAACGTCTACGCGTTCAATAGCAACGATTTTGGTTCGGTTTAGAATGATCTTCCAACGGTAGTAGCGTGGTTTGCCATCGAGGCGATCCTCCTTAGCAATTAAGTTTACGAGATGGCGCTTTTCTACCGATTCACGACTCACTTGTCCATTGTTGAGCAAATAAACACTATTGGAACCTTTATCCATCAAACGTGTAATCGTACGCAGGCTGACAAACATCGATTCACGAGTTTCTTCGTAACCACTCATAAAGCGTGACGTTGCCATTTCTGTTTCAGAACGATAATGGAGGATTTGTTCTTCGCGCTGTGCGGTACGTTTTTTGCGAATAAACATGATTCGGTCTGGCAGCTTATTCAGTGCAAGGTAATCAAGCCATTCTGTTTTTTGTCCAACGACTTTGTTAGTGGTTGGATCGCTATAACGCTTACGCCAGCGTGGTTTGCCTTTGCGGAACCAGCGCCACAGTACATCACGCAAGTCGTCTTTGAATATTTCACGCAAAGCATAAACAAACGACATCGCCACAATGAACGAGGCGGTGATTTCTCCCCAGTAATCACGCGCTAGGATCGCTGTGGTGGTCACAAATACCATCACAAAACCGGTTGCAAGCCCCTTAACAATCCGCTTCATATTGCTACCTAGCGAAGTTGTGCGCTCTTTGAGAATAATAGGGTGCTCAATTAAACGACGGAGTAGGCGCATCTTATTGCTCATTCGCGTTACGTCGTCACGAGTGGCAGGTGAGTTATAATGGTTAAGTTTGCGGTGCGCTTTCTCTTTTTCAACGATAGTGATTAAACGATCTTTTAATGTTTTGTATTCACCGTCGCGTGGCATATGTGAAATAAGAGAAAGGAACTTTTGTTCCGTATACCAAGACAAATAGTTATCGATGTTGGCGTAATAGCGTTTAAGGTTTTCTTCATATGGAATACCACGGCGCAGTTTTTTTAGAATATCGATGGCAAGTTCGATAACCGCATCAATTTCTTCGTCGGTGACGGAGTCTGTTTCATAACGATTTAATTGGCTAACCGCTCTATCGAGTGCAATAACATATTGATAGGCGAATAGACTCAAACTCACACGATATTGAGTCGATGAGAGCCGCCCACGCTTTGCTAAACGGCTATGTACCAGTGGCAAAAGGATTTTGTCACTGTAATACGCGCGTTTTTGTACTATCGATTCGTAATAAAACTCAGTTTCTTTTAATACATCAGGGTTAAGACCTAGCTCACCTGGAACGAAGAAATAGAGGTCAAGATTTGCCTTCTTGCTTGATGCCATTGAATGGGAAATCTTGAGCGTGATGCCGTCTTGCTTATCAACGGTAATCAAGAGAGTGCTCCGGAGGGAAAAAAGTTCGAATTATCTGGCGCAAGCATACCAGAGTTTCGCTATAATCGCCCCAAATTAAGTGTTACAGAGAAAAAATACAATGATTAATGTTGGTCAAGTAAACCACCTAGAAGTCGTGAAAAATGCAGAGTTTGGCGTTTTTCTTGATGCGGGCGAATTCGGCACCACTCTTTTACCCAAGCGCCTCGTTCCAGAAGGAGTCGAAGTAGGTCAGTTTATTGATGCATTTTTGTATTTTGATTCTGACAATCAACTGGCTGCGACAACTGAGACGCCAATCGCTCAAGTGGGTGAATGGGGCTTGATGAAAATTGAAGGTGTGAATAACACAGGCGCGTTTGCAAGCTGGGGGATTAAAGAAAAAGATCTTCTTATTCCTTACAGCGAACAGCGCGGTCGTCTAAATCCTGGTCAAACTATCTTAGTGTATGTATACACAGATAAAGCCTCTGGTCGAATTGTTGGTACCACTAAGTTCAATAAGTGGTTAGATAAAACACCAGCAAATTACACGCCTAACCAGCAAGTGGATTTAATTATTGCCGAGCGCAGTGAACTAGGCTTCAAAGCGATTGTGAATGGCGAACATTGGGGTATGATTTTTAGCTCTGATGTTTTTGGTAAGCTTTTTGTCGGTAAGAGACTGAAGGGCTACGTGAAAGCAGTACGTGAAGACGGCAAAGTGGATCTTTCGTTGCAAAAAACCGGCGTGGCGAAAATGGATGACTTGAGTAGCAAAGTTATTGAGCTCCTTGAGAAGAAAGGCGGCTTCTTGCCATTGAACGATAAGTCGACGCCAGAAGCTATTTTTGATGCTTTCCGTGCCAGTAAAGGTACGTTTAAGAAAACCATTGGTGGTTTGTATAAGCAAGGCAAAATCACCATTGAAAAAGATGGTATCCGCTTAAACTAATACTCCCTGAAGCGCTTAACGCTCAAAGCGTTGATAAAAGAAGGCCCAGATCTTATCCTGATCCGGGCCTAGGGGAAGGGCTCTATTCCGAGCCTGCGCTAACCGTATGAATATAATCAATTATGACTACCTGTAATTGTAGTGCATCATTCGGTTTTCGCTAGGTTCTGTTAGCGTTTACAACTTATTTCATACGGTTTAGAAAAGGTTTTTATCTCTAACCAATTCTCTTGGTAGACCGTTTTTAACTCGATTTCCCACCCATTTACCTAAGCCAATCACATCGTTAGCATATTTTACTAGCACTTCGCCTTTACCTGATTGTTCACTCGGGCGTACGTCGCGACCCATAAACCATTCACGGGCTTCTTCAATAGAAAGTTCTACACAGTTTGCTTCACTACCATTCGTTAGTGCTGTGGCGACTTGGTGTTGCCATCGGTAACCTTTTTTGTGTGCTTCGGCGATTTTTATCCCCATTCGAGAGAATTTAAATTCAGACAGCATAGGTTCGAGAGCTGAAGGGAAAAGCCATACGTCATTGTCGCGTAGCCATACCTGACTATTTTCAGGTAGCGTTACGCCAAGTGTCTCTTTAAGTTGGTTGGCGATCTCTTGTTCAATTTTGTTACTTGCTTTGTTGAACGGAAATTTACCAAGGCGCTTTTTCACTTCTGGCGCTACTGATGAGCCTAACTTACGAATGCGAGCAACAAAGAAGCCTTCACAGTCATAAACTTGTGGGAATATATGCAAAAAGCCTTCTTCTGTTAATGCCTTATCGGCGTTAGGAAACAGATCTGCCAAGCTATCAAACTCAACCAAATCGCCAAAAGTGTCTCTTAAGTGATGACAAACTTGCTGGTTTTCTTCAAGGCTCAGTGTGCAAGTTGAATAGACCATTACACCGCCAGGTTTGAGGGCGTGGAAAGCGCTTTCAATAAGATCTTTTTGCGTTTCTGCAATCGATAGTACCGCTTGCTTACTCCAGTTTTTCATTGCATCGGCATCTTTACGAACGGTGCCTTCTCCGGAGCATGGCGCATCAATTAATACGGCTTGGAATTGCTCAGGTAACCAACCTCCAAATACACGACCATCATAATTACTAAGCGCAGCATTTCGCACCCCACATCGCTCAATATTGGCGTGCAGTACTTTAACGCGGCTTGCAGAGAATTCGTTGGCGACTAATACGCCGTGATTATCCATTTTTGCCGCAATTTGGGTGGTTTTAGACCCCGGAGCCGCTGCCATATCTAACACACTATCAAACACATCGTCGGCTTGAAACAGCGCTGAAACAGGCATCATTGAGCTAGCTTCTTGGATATAGAATAACCCCGCCATATGCTCAGCGGTATTACCTAGTGGGACACTCGATTCGTCAGCGTCAATCCAGAAACCTTCGCGGCACCAAGGCACAGGTTCAAGTTGCCAACCTTTCTCTGCCGCGCGAGCAAGAAATTGAGCGACAGAAATTTTTAATGTATTAACGCGAATGCTTTTGCGTAGCGGGCGTTGGCAAGCGGCGATAAAGTCTTCCATGTTAAGAGAACTAGGAAGAATATTCGCCATCTCAGTGAGGAATGCTTCTGGGAGATATACGTTAGCGTGCAAAATACAAACTCGAAGATAATAAATTTAGCGCGATTATATACTCAAAAACTGTTGTGAGGCGAGTGGGTGTAGCATTCACTCTGAATATTCAGCGGCATGTGCTTAGTATAAGCACTGTTGTGATAACAAAAAACGCAGCCGAAGCTGCGTTTTTTGTAAGGTTATCTTATGGTTTTGGTATCGCCGTTCGCCATTTTTTCCAGTTTTGTTCAGGGGCTGAGTGAAGAAGGAAAGCTTGTCCATGTTTAGCGATGGATTGCAATTGTTCGCCTTCTGGAGTCGCGAAGGTAATGCCGCCTCGTAGCAGGCTATCTACTGTACCTGACTTGATATCAGCTCCTGTTATGCCAATTGAGACATCGACACCTGAGCTGTTCCAAAAAACGCTATTTTGACGCACTAAATACGCATAGTCAGGATTAATAGAAATTTCAGTGATAACGCGGTCAGCAAACTCTCCCAGTTTAACGCTGGTGACGCTGCCGACTTCAATTTCTCGGTACAAGATAGGCGTGCCTTTCGTGACAGAGCCTCTTACTTCACTTTGTAAGGTAAATTGAACCCCTTGAGGTTGATAAGGTTGAGTGTGTAACTCAAAATTATCGTTAGGCTTACCTGAACCAACTTCGACATTGATTGACTGGCTGAGTAGGTTTTCTAGATTCTTCACACCACTTAAGCCAACTTTCGCTTGAGGAAGCCAAAAATAAGAGCCTTCGCGGGCAATACTTTCAGCGTATTCAGGCAGTATGCGTGCTTTGAGTTCGACATCATTGTTGTCAAAGTTTGGTGTCACCGCGTAGATTTCGCCAATCTTAATACTGTTGTACTGGATTTGAGTACCGACAGAGACTTTATTGTCGCCGTGAGCGAGCAGCGTAACTTCAAATCCAGACTTACGGGCATGCTTGAAGTCGCTGTATAGCTTCCAATACTCACCGGTTTGGTTTTCAACGCCAGGCATCGAATCAAAAGCAATACCACCCTCTAATAATGTTTTTAAAGGGGCGGCTTTAACACTAATGCCTGCTAATGTTGCATCAACCTCAACACCTGAGCGATTCCAAAATACGGTTTGCCCATTAATCAAGTGTTTGTATTGATTCTCGATGCTAAGGGTTACCAGTATATGGTCACTCGATAATTTGTAATCTGCAACGCTACCCACTTTAAGATTGCGATAGAGCAGGGGGCTACCTTTAGATATTGGCGGTAACACTTCAGCAATCAGCGTGATCTTGCGAGAACCAGAGAGGTTATACTTGGCGAGTTCGGCTAATGACTTACTTTGGTATAGGCGATAATTAGGATTCGCTTTGCTGCTTCCCTCACTGACGAAACTAATTGAGCCGGTCAATAGCTGTTTGGCAGGAGGTACGGTGATATTTAAGCCCGACTCAGTGAGCTCGGCGCTTGCACTGCCAGTGACAAAGAAGCGGTTGTTCGAGCGAATTAAATCTTGGTAGCGTTTGTCGACCAAAAGGTCGAAACGGACACTGTCTTTGGCTAAAGTTGTCTTAATAACATCGCCTACTGCAACACCACGATACAACACTTTTGCGCCAGCATCTAAGCCAAATGAATTGTCTGCGTATAGCTCAATTGCAATGGATTGTGCTTGCTGTTTCTTAAACTCATTTTTACGAATGGCATTGAACTTACGAGCTTTGTCACCTTCACCAGGCACTAGAGTTAGGAAATTGCCTTTGATTAAATTGGAGAGGTTTTCAACGCCGGACAAAGAGACTTCAGCTTCTTCCAAAATAAAGCGGCTACCATTGGTGAGCATGTCGCTAAACGCCGGTTGAATGGCTGCTGAAGCAACTATTTGATTGCGAGAATCGTTTAGTTGTAAGTCGGTTATTTGACCGACTTCAATCCCGCGATAGATGATTGGCGCGCCAGATGGGCTGATCTTATTGTCATCGGGGAGAGTAATGCTGATTGGGATCCCACGACCTGCTGTTTTAAGGTCTGGATAGAGTTTAAATTGCATGTTCTCGGTAATAGGCAACCCTCTATCTGGTGAATCTACCGCAATAGAGCCTCCAATTAACGCAGTTAGGCTTTCTAGGCGAATATCAACCCCAGAAAAACCGACGTTTGCACCAATTCCGCTTACATTCCAAAAACGGCTTTCGTCGGTAATAATGTTGCTGTATTCATCGCGAATAGACGCTTGAATAATAACGTTCTTACTCTCTTTATCGAGTTGGTAATTGTAGACTTCACCAATTGGGATCTTGCGGTAAAGAATTTGCGAGCCGATAGAAATGCCACCTAGGTCTTGTGCTTTTAAGCTAATATTGAGTCCTTCGTTGGCAAGTAGATCGGCAGGCGCTCTATCTAAAGCAACAAACTTGGTTTTAGGGTTACCTTTCTCTGTACTAGGCTGAATCGCAATATAGTTACCAGAAACCAGGGCATCTAGCCCGGAAATGCCTGAGAGAGAAGCAGTAGGTTTAACCATCCAAAATCGAGTCTTATCTGAGAGTAACTTAGCGGCTTCAGGATAAATATCCGCTTCAACATAAATACTCTCCAAATCGCTCGAAAGATTGATATCACGAACCATACCGACTTCAAGACCTTGATAACGGACAGTTGTACGACCAGCAATCAAACCTTGCGCATCGGAAAAATGGATTTCAATTCTTTGCCCAGCATCATGGATAGTTTTAAATACCAACCAACCTGCAAGTAACATTGTCAGAATAGGGAGGATCCATAAAGGAGAAATACCGCGATTGCGCTTCACATCGGGAGAATAAGAATTTTGCGAAGACGTAGAATTACTCATTGAAAGGCTCTTGTTGTGTAGGTGTTGTCTTGGAGGAATTACTTTGGTTGTAATTCTCCCAAATAAATCTAGGGTCGAAGCTATCCGCTGCCAACATGGTTAATACCACAACAATGCCGAAAGCAACAGCGCCATAACCCGGTGTGAAATCAAGGATTTGACCTCTGTCAACTAAGGACATCATGATCGAGATGACAAACAGATCCATCATCGACCATTTACCGATCCATTTAACGACAAAGTAGATAGTCATTCGTTGTCGATGAAATATACGACGCTTAAATTTTACCGCTAGCAAGATGTAACTTAAGCCGAGTATCTTTGCGACGGGCACTACAATACTGGCGACAAAAATGATGATAGCGATACCGCTCATTCCATTTTTAATAAGAGCTGCAACCCCGGAAAAAATTGTATCTTCTAAGCGTTTACCATTGGTAAGCAGAATCGAAATTGGGATTAAGTTCGCGGGAATAATAGCGATAGAAGCCGCGACTAAGTACCCCCAAGTTTTAGCAATTGAGTTGGGAGTGCGATGTGCCAGCGTCGTTTCACAGCGAACACAATAGGGTGCGTTTGGCTGTGAAAGGTGGCAAGTGGCACACTGAATGTCTTTATGTTCGAATGGGAACTCAGATTCGTGCTTATACCCTTCCCAGTAACGTCGGATGTTAACGCGAGTGACGAGTAAAACGGTAAAAAGCTGCAGTAATACCAAACCGTACAAGCCTGTACCCACATGAATGTCAGAATAGTCTTGCAGTTTGAAGCAGGAAATCGCCACGCTAATTAAGAACACATCAATCATTACCCAATGCTTCAAGTGATGCACTATCCATAATGAGCGCTTGAGCAGTTTGAAAGAGTGGGTGTGCATAGCAATATGAGCGGTAACAACAGAGCCACATACCAGCAGCGGCGCTAATGAACTGCAAAAAGCAACGAGCAAAGAAAGGAAAATATAGCCTTCGTTGAATAGTGTGCTTACCCCGGTAAATAAAGTTGCAGGGATCATTTGCCCAAACAATCGGATACTGAGGAAATTGAAAAAATGCGATGGAATAAATAGTAGCAAGCACGTCAGCGCGATAGCGAGGTTGCCTGACAAGGTTGGACGCCCACCGCGATACAGCTCAGATCCGCATCGAGGACAATAGGCAGTTTTACCTTGTTTGACTGCAATGACGTCAACTGGCAGTTCGCAGCCAGGACACAAACGTACTCGGCTAGGTTCGGTGTTATGGGCGAGTTGGCTCAACATTGCCCCCTATAGAGTGGGTAATGATATTATCCGTGTGATTGAACCGTCCCATATAGGGTCTGATATAAACCTTGTTGTTCAACTAATTCTCCATGTGTCCCGGTTTGGGTCACCTGACCATCTTGTAAAACGTAGATGATATCCGCTTGTTTTACGGCAGATAAACGGTGTGCGACTATTAAGGTTGTGCGCCCGTTCAAAAATTCGGTAAGTGCTCGATGTAATGCCGCTTCGGTTGCCGTATCTAAGGCTGACGTAGCCTCATCTAATATGACAAACTTTGGATTGCTTAGCACCATTCTTGCGATGGCCAGTCGCTGTCTTTGACCGCCAGACAAACGTATACCATTGCGACCAACTTGTGTATCAAGACCTTGGCTAAGCTGTGAAATCACATCTTGCATTTGAGCAATCTCTAGTGCTTGCCAGAGTTGGTCGTCATTGTAGTGGCTACCAAGCGTGAGATTATGCCTCAAGCTATCATTAAATAGTATAGGTTGTTGTAAAACCACGGCAATTTGATCGCGTATTACATCGAAGCTGATGTCGTCTGCGGGATGATGATTGAATCTTATCACCCCAAAATTTGGGCGATACACTCCAATTAGAAGTTGAATGAGTGTTGATTTGCCGCCACCACTGGCACCAACAAGCGCGACCTTTTTGCCTGCGGGAATATGAAGGTTAAGATTATTCAAGACTTGCGTTTCATCATTATATGAGAAACTCACTTGTTCAATACTAACGTCAACTTCTTGGTCGTTACTAAATGGGTTGATCTTACTTGTTGGGCGATACTCTTCTTCCAACTCAAGTAGGGTATTGATGCGTCCTAAAGCGGCTTTAGCGCTATACCATGAAAATTGAATGCCCAGAAGTTCTTGTACCGGGGACAACATAAACCACAAATAGCCAAATACAGCGAAAATTTGTCCGATAGTGAGATCGCTAAACAGCACCATAAGCATCGCAACGGCGCGAAAAAGCTCGAAGCCTAATAGAAACAACAGAAAAGAAACTCGCCCGGCAGCTTCTGATTGCCATGCGTATTTATCAGCATCAAGCCTAACTTGGTTAGCACTGAGTTTTAATTCACTTAAAAATTCACGCTCTCTATTGGCTGCGCGAAGCTGATAGATACCATCAAGCGTTTCAACCAGACGATTCTGAAAGTGTTCGAAAGATTGATTTTCTCTTTTCTTAAGGTGTTTTACTTTACTACCGAGTAGACGGGAGAAGTAAATCACCATCGGATTAACCAATAGAATAAAAAGCCCAAGACGCCAATCTATCCAAAGCAATATCGCCGCTGTTCCAATCACGGTAAACAAACTGATCAAGAATTTACTGAGTGTCGAACCGATGAACTGATCAATCGTTTCTATATCAGTGATAAGGTGAGCATTAATACCACCACTACCACGTGTCTCATATTGACGAATACTAATACGACCGAGCTTATCGATCATCTTGCTGCGCATCTGATAGGTGATGGTTTTTGACACCAAAGTAAACTGTCGACTTTGTAAGATGCTAAGAGCTTGACCAATGGTGCGCATTAGCACTACGAGTAATAGAGTAAAAAAAATGTATCCAGTGGGCGTTTGCATAGACACGGGCAGCAGACGATTCATCACATCTAACCCGGTGCTTGGCTGGTTGAGCAAGACTTCGTCGACCATCAGTGGCATTAATAGAGGAATAGGAACGCTGACCAAAGTAGCAATCACAGCAACCAAATTGGCAACTATCAGCTTGTTTTTATGTATTTTTGCTTGTGAAATCAACCAAGAACGGCTAATAGTGTTGTTGTTTTGGGTCATTCTATTGATAATGCTAACTATTTATAGGCTAATTAATTGTACGTAGAATAACCTGATAAGTCTCATATTTTCACTGGAAGTAGCTATTCAAGTTATTGCAGTTCATTAAACGGAAGTCATTATGAACCAAAAATTTTATCAACGACTGACTAAACAAGCCCAAGCTCTCATCGAGTTAGAGCCGAGTTTGATCGCCAATCTATCGAATGTCAGTGCGTTGCTGAATATGGAACTAGAAGATATTAACTGGGTAGGTTTTTATCTGATGGAAGATGAACAATTGGTGTTGGGACCTTTCCAAGGCAAACCTGCTTGTGTTCGTATTCCAATAGGACGCGGTGTCTGTGGAACGGCTGTGGCTGTCAATCAAGTGCAGCGTGTTTATGATGTTCATCAATTTGAAGGTCACATAGCGTGTGACGCAGCAAGTAACTCTGAAATTGTCATTCCATTTAGCGTGAATGGAAAAATCGCTGGTGTGTTGGATATTGATAGCCCAAATATTGGTCGATTTAGCGAAGAAGATGAAAAAGGACTGGTTATTTTGATGGCAGAAGTAGAAAAGCTGCTTAATTCACACGCTATCAAGGCATAAATTAGCTTTAGAGTGTGGTTTTTCCTATACAGGTCACTATAATACCCAAAATATTTAATCTTAACGCTCGCGGATAGTCCGCACTAACCAGGAACCCCCATGGAAAACACTGAAAAGTTAAAAAACAGCAAAGAAGTTATTGCATATATTGCTGAATGTTTCCCTAAGTGCTTTACTTTAGAAGGTGAAGCGCAACCACTTAAAATTGGTATTTTTCAAGATCTTGCGGATCGCTTATCAGATGACGAAAAAGTAAGTAAAACTCAGCTTCGTGCAGCGTTAAGACAGTACACTTCATCATGGCGTTACCTACACGGTGTTAAGCCAGGTGCTGTTCGTGTAGATTTAGATGGCAACCCATGTGGTGAGCTAGACGAAGAACACGTAGAACACGCTAAAGCTGCACTAGCAGAAAGCAAAGCGAAAGTGCAAGCTCGTCGCAAAGAGCAAGTGAAGAAAACTCGCGAAGAAGGTCAAGCGAAAGCAAAACCTGCAGGTAAGAAACCACAACAAGCTCGTCGCCCACAAGCGAAATCTGCGCCGAAAGCCACTAAGCCAGTAGAAACACGTCTACTAAATGCTGACGAAATGAAAGTTGGTAATGATGTAAATGTGAACATGGGCAAAGGAAACATGGCTGCAACTATCGTTGAAATCAATAAGGAAGATGTGCGAGTTCAACTGTCTAACGGCCTACAAATGGTTGTGAAAGCGGAGCACCTGCGCGCATAAAGGAGAATCTCCTACGCATGAAATGCCGTTTAAACTTTTCGCTGATTGCTGCTAGTGTAATGCTAGCGGCAACGCCCGCGAAAGCACTCGAAGCGAAAATTGAATTAACCGATTTACCTGCGCTGACTCAAGAAGCTCAGCATCAAACAGCAAGTAAACGTGTCACTTCCCGCTTTACCCGCTCTCATTACAAACATTTCTCTCTTGATGACGAGTTTTCGCAAGCGATATTCGATCGTTATATTGAAATGCTTGATTTCAATAAAAATATCTTCACTCAAGCTGATATTGATAACTTTTCTAAGTGGTCGACATCCATTGATGATCAGTTGAAAGCAGGCGATAACCAAATTGCTTTTGACATTTATAATCAATCAATGAAACGCCGCTACGAAAGGTTTGACTACGCTCTTTCTATTCTCGACAAAGAGATGAAGTTTGATGTGGATGAAAGTATTGACCTTGATCGTAGCGAAGCCGATTGGCCTAAAACTCAACAAGAACTCGATGAGCTTTGGCGCAAGCGCGTAAAATACGATGCCTTAAATCTTAAATTGACTGGAAAAAACTGGGATGAGATTAAAGATATCCTAGGTAAGCGTTACAACAATGCGTTGAAACGTTTAAGCCAGACAAATAATGAAGATGCTTTCCAGCTTTATATGAACGCGTTCTCTCGCGAAGTTGATCCTCATACTAGCTACTTATCACCACGAAATGCTGACCAGTTCCAACAAGAGATGAACTTATCTCTAGAAGGTATTGGTGCGGTCTTGCAAATGACCGACGATTACACGGTGATTCGTTCGCTTGTTGCTGGTGGTCCAGCCGCTAAGAGTAAGAAACTCGGTGAGGGCGATCGTATTGTCAGTGTTGGTCAAGACGGCGAAGAAATGGTTGATGTGATTGGTTGGCGACTCGATGATGTCGTTCAATTAATTAAAGGACCTAAAGGAACAACGGTTAAACTTGAGATCTTACCGGAAGGTAACGATGCCAAGAGTGAAGTTATTTCCATTGTTCGTGACAAAGTACGTTTAGAAGATCGCGCGGTAAAATCTGAAATTGTTGAGAAAGACGGTAAAAAGATTGGCGTTCTTGAAGTACCAAGTTTCTACGTTGGTCTATCCAAAGACACCGATAAACTGCTGGTTGAACTCAAGCAGAAAGGTGTTGATGGAGTCATTGTTGATCTGCGAAATAATGGCGGTGGCGCACTAACGGAAGCCACATCTTTGTCTGGTTTGTTCATTACTAGTGGTCCAGTTGTTCAAGTTCGTGACAGTTATGGTCGTATCAATGTTAATGCTGATACTGATGACCAAATCAGTTATGACGGTCCACTTTTAGTTCTAGTTAACCGTTACAGTGCTTCAGCCTCAGAGATTTTTGCTGCAGCAATGCAAGACTACGGTCGAGCTATCGTAGTCGGTGAGAATTCGTTTGGTAAGGGGACAGTACAGCAACACCGCTCTTTAAACCATATCTATGATTTGTTTGATAAAGAGCTAGGTTACGTGCAATACACCATTCAAAAATTCTACCGAATTGATGGTGGTAGTACGCAGAATAAAGGTGTTGTACCTGATATTGCCTACCCAACACCAATTGATCCTGCTGAGACAGGTGAAAGTGTTGAAGACAATGCGTTACCTTGGGATAGCATCGAAAAAGCGGACTATAAACAGTTACAGCGTAACGATGAAATCATTTCTCAACTTGATAAGCAACATCAAGTACGTATTGCAAACGATCTAGAGTTTAGCTTTATTGCTGATGATATTGCTCGTTATAAGGCTGAGAAAGAAGATAACTCTTTGTCATTAAACGAGAATGAACGTAAGCGTATTAGTGATGAAGCTGATGAGCGACGTTTGGATCGTATAAACCAACGCCAACAAGCGCAAGGTTTAGAATTGTATAAGACCTTAGATGATATACCGAAAGAGTACGAAGCGCCTGACGCTTATCTCGATGAGTCGGTATCAATCATGGTCGACATGATTCAATAATAAAATTAACGAACAACAAAGCGAGCTCAAGTGGCTCGCTTTTTTTTTGATAAAAACTAATGTGATCTAGATCAATTAATTTAGCTTTCTCGTATAGTTGTGCCTACGCTTAAAGAAAAAGTGAGGGGAAGTACTATGAGATGGGTAGCAATTTTTCTTGCCTGTTTAAGCTTTAGTGCCTGGAGCGCAAATGCCTCAAGTGACAAAGATTCAGATGCAATAAGCCATTTTGACCATCCTTTTCTACTGGGTGATTGGTATTTGATCAATCCAGAGCCTGACTCGTCGCAAGAAAACTTCATCGCGATTAAGTTGACCTTAGATTCCAATTATCATTTCTCTATCGATATCCAAAAAAAAGACTATTCGGTTGATCATTGGGAAGGTATGTATAACGCCAATGAAGACACAATTATTCTTGGGCTTCATACCGATACGCCACAAATTTACAGTTATGCCAGTAACCACAATATGCTTAATTTAAATGGGGTTATGTTTACTAAAGCTTTGTCTAATTCACTAGCAGGTATCTGGTCTAGTGAGCATTTGGCAGGTGACGATTTGTTAGCAAGTGATGTTAACCAGATGGACTTAATTCTTCAGCCCGATTTCGTTTTTCTATTTAAAGTGAGTAATGATGATGGTGATGAAGCAGTAAGAAGAGGTGTTTACTTCACTGAAGGTGAACATCTTGTTCTGTTATATGAGAATGGTGAACATAATACTCGATACAAATTGAACCGCGACAAACTCACGATCGAATCTGATGAAGGTGGTATGTTTGCAGTGCTCAATAGAATTAGGTAGTTGTTATCACATTCATCGTCACTGTGATAAATATTTAGACTAATCATTTGTAAATAGATCATTTATCAGTAAAAAAGCGAGGTTACTAATGAGAATGCCTCGTTTTTTTGTATTCAGAGTTGTAAGCTAGTTGATTAAACACTATTCGTTAGAAGGATTTAGAAATGGCTCAAGCTCCTCAAGCCAAATATCGTAAAGATTATCAGTCTCCCTCTCATACTATCACTGATATCGAATTAACTTTCGAACTGCACGATACTGCAACTCTTGTTACTGCTGTTTCTCAAGTTCAACAGCTAAAAGAGAGCACAACCTTAGCGCTAGATGGCGAAGGTTTGATACTAAAGAGCCTACGCGTAGATCAACAGCAATGGACGGATTATGAATTAGTAGATGGCGGATTGACAATTCATCAACTACCGAATGCGTGTACATTAGAGATTGTTACTGAGTTAAACCCTGAAGCCAACACGGCTTTAGAAGGGCTATACAAATCTGGTGGTGCTTATTGTACGCAGTGTGAAGCTGAAGGTTTCCGCCGAATTACGTACTACTTAGATCGCCCAGATGTATTAGCAAAATACACCACCACGGTAATAGCAGACAAAGCGCAATATCCGTTCTTGCTGAGTAATGGTAACCGTGTTGATCATGGTGAGTTAGATAATGACCGCCATTGGGTTAAATGGTTTGACCCGCATCCAAAGCCAGCATACTTGTTTGCTTTAGTTGCAGGTGATTTTGATGTTTTAACCGACAAATACACCACTCAGTCTGGTCGCGATGTTGAATTAGAAATCTTTGTTGATAAAGGTAACCTTGATCGTGCTAATCACGCGATGGTGTCGCTGATCAATTCAATGAAGTGGGACGAACAGCGTTTTGGTTTTGAGTATGATCTCGATATCTACATGATTGTAGCGGTTGATTTCTTCAATATGGGCGCTATGGAAAACAAAGGTTTAAATGTTTTCAACTCAAAGTTTGTGCTAGCCAATGAAAAAACCGCAACGGACACTGATTACCTAGGCATCGAAGCAGTGATTGGACATGAATACTTCCATAACTGGACGGGTAACCGCGTGACTTGTCGTGACTGGTTCCAATTAAGTCTTAAAGAGGGATTAACGGTTTTCCGTGATCAGGAGTTCTCATCCGATTTAGGGTCGCGCGCTGTGAACCGCATTAATAATGTTCGCATTATTCGTGGTCCGCAATTTGCTGAAGACGCTAGCCCAATGTCTCATCCAATTCGCCCAGAAAAAGTGATTGAGATGAACAACTTCTACACATTGACTGTGTATGAAAAGGGCAGTGAAGTTATTCGTATGTACCATACTTTACTTGGTGAAGAAGGTTTCCAGAAAGGCATGCAACTTTACGTAGAGCGCCACGATGGTACTGCAGCAACTTGTGAAGACTTTGTCAAAGCAATGGAAGATGCCAATGGTGTCGACTTGCAACAGTTCCGTTTATGGTACAGCCAATCGGGTACTCCAACGGTTAAAGTAAACAGTGACTATGATGCACAAGCTCAAACTTATACTTTGACAATAGAACAATCGACAGAGCCGACTCATGATCAAAAAGAGAAGCAAGCTCTGCATATCCCATTTGATGTAGAGTTGTATAGCGCAACAGGCGAAGTGATTGAGTTACAATGTAACGGTAAAAAAGTGACGAATGTTCTCAACGTGACACAATCTAAGCAAAGCTTTGTGTTTGAAGGTATAACAGAACAACCTATTCCGTCATTACTGAGAGAGTTCTCAGCACCAGTAAAACTGGAATACGATTACAGTGATGAAGAACTGACATTCCTGATGGTTTATGCGCGTAATGAGTTTGCTCGTTGGGATGCAGGTCAAATGCTTCTAGCTAAGTACATTCGTGCTAATGTTAATGCAGTTCAAGCAGGAAAGAGTACTTCACTACCAGCCGAGGTTGTTGATGCATTCCGCGGCGTTGTACTTAGTGAGTCATTAGAACCAGCCTTCATTGCAGAAATGCTTTCATTACCAAGCCATAATGAAGTTTCTGGTTGGTATAAAACCGTTGATGTTGATGCTATTGCTCAAGTTCTCAAAGCAATAAAAATTCAATTAGCGGGTGAGTTGCAAGATGAGTTTGGTGCTATCTACCATAGCTTAAACCAAAACCAATACACTATTGATCATGATGCTATTGGTAAACGTGCACTGCGTAATACCGCACTTGCATATCTCGCTTATACACCGCAAGGTAACGAGTTGGTGAAGAAGCAGTACGCGCAAGCGAACAACATGACCGATACCATCGCAGCAATGGCGGCGGCTAACCAAGCACAACTTGAATGTCGTGAAATATTAATGGCAGACTACAGCAACAAGTGGAAACACGATGGCTTGGTGATGGATAAATGGTTCGCGCTACAAGGCAGCAACCCTGCAGGTAATGTTCTTGAAGTGATTAAGCAAACAATGCATCACGAAGCGTTCAGTCTTAAAAATCCAAACCGTACCCGTAGCTTGGTGGGTTCGTTCTTGAATATGAACCCGGTTCATTTTCACGCTGTGGATGGCTCTGGTTATCAATTTGCAGGTGAAATATTACGTGAGCTCAACAGCGTAAACCCGCAAGTTGCATCACGTTTGGTTGATCCTCTGCTTAAACTTGGTAAATATGATGAGCAGCGTCAAGCACTGATCAGAATTGAACTTGAACAACTGAAAGCGATGGATAATCTAGCTAAAGATCTCTTTGAAAAAGTATCGAAAGCGTTAGAATCTTAATCAGAAGTTGTCGATAATATAAAGCAGTGGCAAGTGCCGCTGCTTTTAACGTTTAGCTAATACTATAAGATATGAACTACTATTACTTCTCGCTTAATATCCCATATCAAATGTACGTGTCTCACTATAATGGGACTGCGAGCAATATTGTCGTTATGACGGAGAATGGTTTACGCCTTCAGTTACCAGCAACGAGGTTTCGTCCATTTGTCACTCAAATGGGTTTGAAAGGGCGCTTTCGCCTAACAACTGACCAAAATAGCAAATTCGTTAAGTTAGAAGTTCTGTGACAAACGTTTTTGGCAGAAGTTTAAACAAAACCTTAGTCACATTCTCAAACATTTCATCTTCACCGCTCCGGAAATAGTTAACCTTTCATCAACATAATCGATACAATGAAACGGCATTACCAAGATTAAGCGCTATGCTTACATCAACATATAGTGCTTGTGACATCCCGACAAAATAGAATTCTAATAGTGGAGTGTGATTATGACCGCGCGTGAACCTCTAATGCCGGTTCTACTTGAAAAGGTATACAAACTGATTCAAGACAAACTCGAACTTGCTCAACGCCCTCTAGTAACTCAACTCGCTCAACATCTGTTTAGTAATATTGCACACGATGATTTAATTGAGCGAAACGAATCCGATTTATATGGTGCTGTAGTCAGCTTATGGCATCACCTGAACGATAAGAAACCACACGACATTTCAGTTAGAGTTTTCAATCCGACAGTAAGTAAACAAGGTTGGAAATCGACTCATACGATTGTAGAAATCGTTGTACCTGATAGTCCATTCTTGGTCGACTCAATTAAAATGGCACTGACTCGCCTCGATCTTGCCTCACACATGATGTTGCATGGTCCAACACAAATCCAGCGAGACAAAAAGCAAGACATTGTTAGTATCAATAATGGTGAAGGGGATCTACTGTCGTTGTTTCATGTTGAGGTTGACCGGCTAAGTGAAAAAGAGGCGATGACCTCGCTGAAAAATGAAATATTCACCATACTTACTGACGCACAACTTGTGGTAGCAGACTGGAAGCCAATGGTCGACAAGCTTAAACTTGTTACCGATCAAGTTGAGAGACAGCAAGGTAAAATAGAGATCGAACGAGATCATTATGAAGAAACGATCAAGTTTCTACGTTGGTTAGGTGATCATAATTTTACTTTTATGGGTTACAAAGAGTATGACCTGATCAACGAAAATGGAGAGATGGAATTAAAGCCTACGGCTGAGAAAGGTCTCGGTTTGTTTTCGAATCCAAAACACGTTCGACGAGTGAAGTTATCAGACTTTCCCGATTCCGCGCGACTTGAGGCGGAAAAACCATTCCTATTGATCGTAACTAAAGGCAATACGGCTTCAAGAATCCATCGACCAGCGTATACCGATTATATTGGTATTAAAAAGTTTGATGCAGATGGTAAGGTGATCGGGGAACATCGCTTTACGGGGTTATATACGTCAGCTGTCTACAACCAAAGCGTGGCCAGTATTCCTTTAGTTCGAGAAAAAGTAGAGAGAATTCTAAAGGCGAGCTGTTACAGACACGGGTCCTATTCGTACAAAGCGCTGCATAATATCTTGGAAAACTACCCACGAGATGAATTGCTTCAAGCTCGTGAAGAAGAACTGTTAGAAGTAGGTATGGGTGTTGTGCAAATGCAAGATCGCGATATGTTGCGGCTGTTTGTACGTAAAGACCCATTTGGACGTTTCTTTAGTTGCATGGTGTATGTGACTAAAGATCGTTATAACACCGAATTGCGTCGTCAGACTCAACGGATCCTTAAGCAGTACTTCGGCTGTGATCAAGAAGTTGAATTTACAACTTACTTTTCAGAAAGCCCATTAGCGAGAACGCATTATATTGTGCGAGTAGATAACAATAATATGGATGTGGATGTTAAAACGATTGAGCGGAACTTGGTTGAGGCATCTTCAACGTGGGACGATAGGCTATCAGATGCGATAGTAGCAAACTTTGGTGAGAGTAAGGGGTTACCGCTTTCAAAAGAGTACATGCGAGCATTCCCACGATCGTATAAAGAAGATGTTCTACCTGGTACTTCAGTGGCCGACATTGAACGATTAGAATCACTGAGTGATGACCATAAATTAGGCATGCTGTTTTACAAACCCCAAGAGCTCGCAAGCGACTCTAAAGCTGTTCGATTTAAACTGTATCATCGTGATGAGCCTATTCATCTCTCTGATGTGATGCCTATGCTTGAAAACCTTGGTCTGAGGGTTATCGGCGAGTCACCGTACGAGATCCGTAAAGCCAATGGAAGAGTTTATTGGATCTTAGATTTTTCAATGCTTCACAAGAGCGATAAGAGTGTTGATCTTCGAGAAGCGCGCGATCGTTTTCAACAAGCTTTTGCTTCTATCTGGCAAGGCGAACTCGAAAGTGATGGTTTTAACCGACTAGTACTGGGCGCTTCACTAACCGGGCGAGAAATCTCGATTCTTCGTGCCTACGCGCGTTATATGCGCCAAGTTGGCTTCCCGTTTAGTCAGCAATACATTGAAGACACGCTTAATCACCATCCTGAGATCGCGGGTGATTTAGTGCAGCTATTTACCAAACGTTTTGATCCTAAATTACGCGGTAGTGAAAAAGGGCAAAATACCTTAGTTACAAAGATAACCGCACAGCTTGAACAGGTAGAAAGTCTAGACGACGATCGAATCATTCGTCGCTATATGGAAATGATCACGGCAACGCTGCGTACCAACTACTACCAGTTAGATCAAAATAAACAAGCTAAACCATGGCTGGCGTTAAAGCTTAAACCAAGTGACATTCCAGAGATTCCGCAACCAGTTCCGGCATTTGAAATTTTCGTATATGCACCTGATATTGAGGGTGTGCATTTACGCGGTGGAAAGGTGGCTCGCGGCGGTTTGCGTTGGTCAGATCGCCAAGAAGACTTTCGTACAGAAATATTGGGCTTAGTAAAAGCGCAACAAGTTAAAAATACCGTTATCGTTCCGGTCGGAGCGAAAGGTGGTTTTGTTTGTAAGCGCCAGCCTAATCTCACGGCTCGTGATGAAATCTTTGCTGAAGGTCAGCGCTGTTATCAGCGATTTATTCGCGCTTTGCTCGACGTATCTGACAATATCGTTGATGGAGAAGTTTCACCGCCGAAAAATGTCGTGCGTCATGATGGTGATGATCCTTATTTAGTTGTAGCTGCGGATAAGGGGACGGCAACGTTTTCAGATCTTGCCAACTCCGTTTCTGCTGAGTACAACTTTTGGTTAGGTGATGCCTTTGCTTCTGGCGGCTCCAATGGTTACGACCATAAAGCAATGGGTATTACCGCTAAAGGTGGCTGGGAATCAGTCAAACGCCACTTCCGCGAGATGGGGGTTAATTGCCAAACCACAGATTTCACAACGGTAGGTATTGGTGATATGGCCGGTGATGTGTTTGGTAATGGCATGCTACTGTCTAAACATACATGTTTAGTGGCGGCATTTAACCACATGCACATCTTTATTGACCCTAATCCTGATGCAGCAGCAAGTTGGCAAGAGCGCGATCGTTTGTTTAAGCTTCCACGTTCAAGCTGGGAGGATTACAACAAAGAACTAATTTCGACCGGTGGGGGGATTTTCCCACGACGCGCTAAGTCGATTGTACTGACACCCGAAATTCAAAAAATGCTCGGAACCAAAAAGGCATCACTAGCGCCTAACGATCTGATTAAAATGATCCTCACGATGAAGGTGGATCTTTTATGGAATGGAGGGATCGGTACGTATGTGAAAGCGTCGAGCGAAACTCATACTGATGTCGGTGACCGGGCTAATGATGTACTTCGTATTGACGGTAGAGACTTAAAAGCTAAAGTGGTCGGGGAAGGTGGTAACTTAGGCATGACACAACTGGGGCGTATTGAATATGCACTGGCTGGTGGTCGGGTTAATACTGATTTTGTCGATAACGTAGGTGGGGTTGACTGTTCTGATAACGAGGTCAACATTAAGATCTTCCTTAATGGTTTGGTTGCGAACGGCGATCTCACCGTTAAGCAAAGAAATACCATTCTCGAGTCGATGGAAGATGAAGTTGGTGAGATCGTTCTTGATGATGCGTACTGCCAAGCAGAGTCGATTTCTGTTACCGATTACCAAGGTGTTTCTTTAGTAAAAGAGCAAATTCGTTTTATCCATGCTATGGAGAAAGCTGGGCATTTGGATCGCGCATTAGAATATATTCCTGATGATGAAACATTGCTTGAACGTGAAAAGCAGGGGTTAGGGCTAACACGTCCCGAACTTTCAGTATTGGTCGCTTATGGCAAAATGGTTCTGAAAGAGCAACTGGTTCATGATGATATCGCCAATGATGAATTTCACGCTCAGCAGTTACGTTTCTATTTTCCAAGCAAGTTACGCGGTAACTATTCACAACAGATGGTGGGTCATCCTCTTCGCCGTGAAATTATTGCGACAGCACTGGCTAATCAAATGGTTAACGAGATGGGGTGCAATTTTGTAACCCGCCTTCAAGAAGAAACCGGTGCAAGCATTGTTGATATTGCTAATGCCTATGCAGCATCGCGAGAGATTTTTGGTTTAAGGCAGGTGCTTGAGCAGTTGAGAGATCTGGATAATGTTGCAGACACAACCGCACAATATGACATGATGTTTGCGGTGCGACGTACTCTTCGCCGTTTAAGCCGTTGGATATTGCGTAACCGTAAGGGTAAACAATCAGTGGCAGCACTTGTCCAGCTTTACCAAGGTGATGTTGATAAAGTGAAGAGTTCACTAGACCAACTGTTAGTACCATTAGAAGTTGAAGAACATAACCAGCAGGCTCAAGCTTGGATCGAGCAAGGAATTACGCCTGAATTGGCGAATTACATAGCACGTTTGTCGAGTCTATATTCAGTACTGGATATATCAACAGTATCTCGAGAAAAGGGCATCAGTGTTGAAAAAACGGCTCAGCTTTACTTTAGTTTGGGTGATCGACTTTCGCTGCATTGGTTCTTAAATCAAATTAACCATCAAGCAGTAGATAATCATTGGCAAGCATTGGCGCGTGCAGCATTCAGAGAAGATCTAGATTGGCAGCAACGTTTATTAACAGCTCAAGTATTAAGTTGCGGTTGTCACCTCGAGCAAGTTGATGTAATGCAAGCGCTTGAAGATTGGATTGTTACTAATAATGCCTCGCTGCATCGTTGGGAAAGCATTTTAAATGAGTTCAAAGTGGGATCTGTGCATGAATTTGCAAAATTCTCCGTCGCATTACGCGAATTGATGCTTTTAAATTTGAATTGTTCTGCAAATGAGTAAATAATATCGCCCCGTTTACACGGGGCTTTTTTCTATCGGAGGCAGAATGCTTTACCGTCTAGCCAGGACTGGCTTTTTCCAACTTGATGCCGAAAAGGCACATGATTTAGCAATTCAAAATTTCAAGCGCTTTAACGGCACTCCTCTTGATCTCTTCTACCGTCAACAACTTCCGCATCGTCCAGTTGAATGCATGGGCATCACTTTCCGTAACCCAGTGGGTCTTGCTGCTGGTATGGATAAAAATGGCGAATGTATTGAAGCGTTTGATGCAATGGGATTTGGTTTTGTTGAAGTAGGTACTGTTACTCCTCGACCTCAATCAGGCAATGATCAACCACGCTTGTTCCGTTTGGTCGAAGCTGAAGGGATCATCAACCGAATGGGATTCAACAACCTAGGTGTTGATAACCTTATTGAGAATGTTAAGAAAGCAAAATTCGATTGCGTACTTGGTATTAATATCGGCAAAAATAAAGACACACCAATCGAAAAGGGTACAGAAGATTATCTGATCTGTATGGAGAAGGTATATGAGTACGCAGGTTATATCGCAGTCAATATCTCATCTCCGAATACTCCTGGATTGCGTAGCCTTCAATATGGTGAAGCGTTAGACGAGTTATTGTCTGAACTTAAAGCGAAACAATCAGAGTTAAATGAGAAGTACGGTAAATATGTACCTTTGGCTCTAAAGATCGCGCCAGATCTAAGTGATGATGAAATCAGCCAGATTTGCCATTCGTTGATCAAATATAATATTGATGGCGTGATTGCAACTAATACTACGTTAGACCGTAGTATCGTGGAAGGTATGAAACATGCCAATGAAGCGGGTGGGTTAAGCGGTCGTCCAGTTCAATTACGCAGCACTGAAGTTGTTCGACGTTTACATGAAGAACTTGGCGATAAACTGCCAATTATTGGTGTTGGTGGTATTGACTCTTATGTTGCTGCAAAAGAGAAGATGATGGCCGGAGCAAAACTGGTACAGGTTTATTCAGGCTTTATTTACCATGGTCCAGGGTTGGTAAAAGAGATCGTTAAAAACATCTGACAGCAGTGACGGCGTCACATTGAAATGTGATACTAATCTATTGTATTTTAAAGAGGGAATGAGAAATCATTTCCTCTTTTTTTTTCGATCGTAGTGCATACACTTTCGCATAGAGAGGGAAAGGTAATTGAGCGTTTTACCTATATTCACTTATAGAAAGAGATCGGATTGATGCTTAAACCCAGCGACAAATGGACTTGGTACTATGATGATGCAAACCAGCATTTGATGTTGGACTTAGGCAATGACATGGTTTTCAAGACAAATCTTGCAAAAAAACTGATTGTTGAATGCGCAGTAGGTATCAACGAGTTCACCGTTGATGATGCTTCAGCATTCCAAACTTATAAAGAGCAGATTTCGCATCTCGATTTATCTGAACCTCGCCAAGCAGAGCTTGCGCTCTACTGTGTCGCAGCAAAGAGATTCCATAAGCCAGTTCAACCAAAGAGTTGGTTTTTTGATAGCTTATCTGATGGTTCTTTAATCCCAGCAGAAGGTGACTTCGTCAAACTCGAAAATAGCCATGGTGATGGCGTATTTATCGTGTTGGAAGTGGGAGAGTGCGCCAGCTTGTGTGCGTCAATTAATTTGGACGAATTCAATCTAAATGGCAGTAAAGCACTCAACTTTGGTCAGGCTATTAAAGTAATGCATGACCGTATGCAAATCATCAATCATTGTTTCCTTACTCAGCCTATGAGATTGGTAGGCTAACTTTAAAGTTTCGTTCCTGTTTATTCATTTCCCGCCAGCCTAAGTGCTGGCTTTTTTTTGCTCATAATTTCACTTATTGCAATATCCCAGCCGCCATTACGTGTGATTTATCCGACAAAATCACAACTAACTAACTAATTTTTGTTCAATTTATTTCCCTCATCTATACCTCAAACTGAAGTTAATTCCTCTATTAGGCGGTTTTGGTAACTAAATTACAGTGCTATTGAGCTGTTGGTATAGACCAATTGTGTTGCGAATAAGTATTCACTATCGCTGATACCCCCATTATTACTTAATGAGTAAGTGATATTTATTTGTTAGGCGTATAGAGATGGATTGGTTGTTTGATCGCCGAATGACTGTTTCTGATAGAGAAAAGTGAGATTCAATTAACGAAATTTGCTTATGGTCAGGTATAATGCGGGGTCATTTATTAAGAACACTAGAGCACTATGCATCAATATCTTGCAGTAACTTCAAACGGGTTAGAGAACCTGTTAGTAGAAGAACTAACAAAACTAGGCATTGCCGACGCTAAGCCAGTACAGGCTGGGGTAAGGTTCAAAGCGACGAACGAGCAAATCTATCGTTGTTGTTTATGGAGCCGTTTGGCTTCTCGTTTTGTCCGTATCTTGTCTGAATTTACCTGCAAAGATGATATGGATCTTTATCTTGCTGCGTCTTCGGTAAACTGGGTGAATCAATTTCACAGCTCAAAAAAGTTTGTAGTTGATTTTAACGGTACAAACCAAGAGATTCGTAATAGCCAATACGGCGCAATGAAAGTCAAAGATGCAGTGGTCGATTGTTTTACAAAGAAAAACCTTCCACGCCCGTCGATCAGTAAAGATCTTGCTGATCTTCGCATTCACGTGCGACTACATAAAGACAAAGCATTGCTTGGTATCGACATGGTTGGTGGTGGTTTGCATCAACGTGGCTATCGTGAACTAGCTGGTAAAGCACCACTGCGTGAAACACTTGCGGCGGCGGTTATTTTACGTAGTGGGTGGGATGAAACTAAAAACTTTTTAGACCCTATGTGTGGCTCAGGAACGCTTGTTATCGAAGCGGCAATGATGGCTGCTAATGTGGCTCCTGGTGTTAAACGCAAATCTTGGGGTTTTGAAGTTCTTGAAGATTTCGATGCTGAATTGTGGGCTGAGGTAAAATCAGAAGCTGCGGTCCAAGCTCGTCGTGGTGTCAAAAAAGTTGACGTTAAATTCTTCGGTTTCGACAATGACGAAAGAATCATTAAAACAGCGCGCGACAATGCACGTCGTGCCGGTGTTGAAGAGTTAATTACATTTTCTGTTGGTGATGCTGCATTAATCAAGCGTCCTGAATCGTTTGTAGATGGTGTGATTGTATGTAACCCACCGTACGGTGAGCGCTTGGGCACAGAACCTGGCTTAATCGCTCTGTACACCGCGTTCGGAGCGCAGCTGAAATCTGAGTTTGGTGGTTGCCATGCTTCAATTTTCTCAAGTTCTGACGAATTGCTTAGCTGTTTACGTATGCGTGCTGACAAGCAGTTCAAATTGAACAATGGTGCGTTACCGTGTCACCAGAAAAATTATCAGATCTCCGAGCGTGTAGCTGAAACCGCTGGTGACAATGTCACACAATCTCAAGTGGCTCCTGATTTCGCGAACCGTTTGAAAAAGAATATCGGTAAAATAGGTAAGTGGGCACGTAAAGAAGAGCTTGATTGTTACCGCATCTATGATGCTGATTTGCCAGAGTACAACGTGGCGATTGATATCTATCTTGATAACCTCGTTATTCAAGAATATGCCGCGCCAAAAGAAATTGCTGAAGAAAAGACTAAACGCCGTCTAACCGACATTATCCGTGCCGCTATCCAGGTGACCGGTATTGAAGCGAATAAAGTGGTGTTGAAAACACGCGAAAAACAAAAAGGTCGCTCTCAATATCAAAAACTGGCTCAGCAGTCGGAGAAATTGAAGGTGAATGAGTACGGCGTTCAGTTGATCGTTAATCTACAAGACTACCTTGATACTGGCTTATTCTTAGATCACAAGCTTACACGTCGTCGCTTAGGTCAAATGGCGGCAGGAAAAGATTTCTTAAATCTATTTGCTTACACTGGTTCTGCGACAGTGCATGCCGCATGTGGTGGTGCACGTTCTACAACCACGGTCGATATGTCGAATACATATCTTGAGTGGGCAAAAGAGAATATGCAGTTAAACGGGCAAGTGGGTCGTCAGCATCAATACGAACAAGCTGATTGCTTGCAGTGGTTAGAGAAAGCAACGGGTAGCTACGATCTTATCTTTATCGATCCGCCAACGTTCTCAAACTCGAAACGTATGGAGCAGAGCTTTGATGTTCAACGTGATCATATCCAACTGATGCGTAGTTTAAAACGATTACTGAAACCGCAAGGTACGGTAGTGTTTTCGAACAATAAACGCCATTTCAAAATGGATATGGAAGCATTGGATGAGCTTGGTTTAGAGGCAAAGAATATCTCTTCACAAACATTGCCTTTGGATTTCTCTCGTAACAAACATATTCATAACTGCTGGCTTGTCACTCATAAAGGTTAACGGATAGAACCATTGATTACCTTATATAGCACGGAAGGGTGCCATCTCTGCGAGATGGCACTGGCTTTAACGCAACAATTACACATTTCAATCCCAATCGAAGTGGTCGACATTGCTTTTGATGACGATCTTTTTTCTCGTTACGGCGTCACTATTCCAGTTTTAGCTTATGGTGAAAACGAGTTAAATTGGCCCTTCGAATTGCATCAATTACAGATTTGGTTAAAAGACAATGGCATTACTTACCATAAATAACGGCCTGTTAGGCTTTGGCGATCATCCACTGCTAGATAACGTCGATTTCGCATTACAAGAAAACGAACGCGTTTGTTTGGTTGGACGCAATGGTGCGGGTAAGTCGACATTGATGAAAGTGTTGGCTGGTGAGGTAATCATGGATGACGGTAAGTTAACCGTTACTCAAGATGTGGTTATTTCTCGACTTGAGCAAGATCCACCACGTAACCAAGAAGGCACCGTTTTCGATTATGTTTCAGCTGGCTTAGCTGAAGTAGGTGAACAACTTAAGATCTACCAAGATCTGCTGGATCTTATCGCTATTGACCCAAGTGAAAAGAACATCAACAAGTTATCTCGTGTTCAAGAACAACTAGAACACTCCGGTGCATGGCGATTTGAAGACCGAATTAACAATGTACTAACCGCTTTAAAGCTTGATGGGCATACAAAACTCACTGATTTATCCGGCGGCTGGCAACGTAAAGCGGCACTGGCTCGTGCTTTGGTTCGTGATCCTGATGTGTTGCTATTAGATGAACCGACCAACCACCTAGATGTAACAACAATCGAGTGGTTAGAGGGGTTTTTGAAAGATTTTAGAGGCTCAATCATCTTTATCTCACACGACCGTACGTTTATCAAATCGATGGCTACCCGTATTGTTGATCTTGACCGTGGTAAATTGGCATCTTTCCCTGGCAACTACGATCAATACTTAGTTGATAAAGAAGAAGCATTGCGCGTTGAAGAAATGCAAAATGCAGAGTTCGATAAAAAGCTTGCTCAGGAAGAAGTTTGGATTCGCCAGGGTATTAAAGCTCGCCGTACACGTAACGAAGGTCGAGTGCGTTCACTTGAGAAGCTACGTGAAGAACGCCAAGATCGCCGCGAAGTGCAGGGTAAAGTTAATCTTCAAATCGATGACGCAAACCGTTCGGGTAAGATCATTTTTGAAGCTCAAAATCTTCACTATTCAATTGACGGTCAGCAAATCGTTTCTGATTTCTCTTTCAATGTAATGCGCGGTGACCGAATTGCACTAATTGGTCCGAACGGCTGTGGTAAGAGTACTTTACTTAAATTACTACTTGGCGACATACAACCTGAATCAGGACGCTTACACTGTGGTACTAAGCTGGAAGTGGCGTACTTTGACCAATATCGCGAAGCGTTAGACCCTGAGAAATCCGTCATTGATAACCTTGCCGATGGTAAACAAGAGGTGATGGTTAACGGGCGTATGCGACACGCCTTGAGTTATTTGCAAGACTTCTTATTTGCACCACAACGTTCACGTACCCCGGTAAAAGCACTTTCAGGTGGTGAGAAGAACCGTTTGCTGCTTGCACGAATCTTCTTACGCTCCAATAACTTGCTGGTACTTGATGAACCAACCAACGATTTAGATATCGAAACATTGGAACTTTTAGAAGAATTGCTTGCCAATTATCAGGGTACACTTTTATTAGTTAGCCATGATCGTCAGTTTGTTGATAATACAGTGATGACCAGTTGGATCTTCGAAGGCAATGGTGTTATCGAAGAGTTTGTTGGTGGTTATCACGATGCGCAGCAGCAACGTTCCCAAGTTAAGCAGATTCGTGCGGTTGAAAAACCAGCAAATGAGAAGGCTGTGGTTGAGGCACCTCTCAAAACCGTGCCAGTGAAAGGAAAGCCGAAGAAGTTATCCTATAAACTACAGCGCGAACTAGAAGAGTTGCCAGCGAAGCTTGAAGAGCTAGAATCACAAATTGATTCGCTGCAGGAGTTGGTTAATAGCGCCGATTTCTTTAATCAATCAGTTGATAAAACTCAATCCGTATTAGATAAGCTGTCTGCGGTAGAGCAGGAGCTTGAAGTTGCTTTCGAACGCTGGGAAGAGCTAGAAGCAATGCAACAGGAAAGTTAAAAATAAAATGAGAAGTAACCTTTTTAAATTATCGGCAGTCACAGCCACTATTTTGACCTCTTTTGGTACACAAGCGGCGGTATACGCCGTAGTCCCGGTGGATAACGACCTTATAAATGCTTATGGTGTAGCTGTTCAGCCAAATGATAAAGATTGTTGGAATAATGATTGTAGTGGAGACAACTTTGTTATTGCGTTAGAAACAAGAGTAAGAGCCGAAGGTTTCAGCTATCGCGACGAAATGCCATTTTTATGGACCAAAGGTTATGATTACATCGATAGTCAAAGTGAATTCAAAAGCTATTGTAGTAGTTACTTAAAGTATAGTGACACGCAGTGCGAAGATTGGGCTACAGACCAATATAATGGCTATGCACATGAGTTAACTTCGAACTATGATAATATTACTGCTTATCTAAGTAGTAATATAGCTAACCCTGTAAAACAGCCTAATTCGATTATTAATAGCATTGATACGGCTGGTAACGCCGTGGGTAACTCTCGTGTTAGTGCTGCTGTTCGGAATCAAGCTTTTTCAAATGGTGTCACTACACTACCAATTGGTGCGTCAAGCTCTCATGCTTGGGCTGTCGATGGTACCTATACGGTAGGAAGCGTTACGACTCTGAACAGTGGTCGCTATAGTTCAAAGGCAACGATATGGGACAATGATGCTGTTGTAGGTACAGTGGCATGGGAACGCCCTTCAGACCATGATGGAGATTTGATAGCTCAAGGTAGCATGCGTGATATTGTTACTACAGCCATTGGCTCGAATAAAGTTGCGGTAGGTTTCAATACGGACTCTGATTACTATGCCGTAGCTAGCGTATTCGATTTATCGGATTTAAATTCAATCGGAACAACCTTTGTCAAACCTTTCCATAATTCTAATGACTATCTTAATTCAGTACTGACTGATGTTAATACTCACGGAATAGCTATTGGTTCAGCAAAATACGCTAAATCTTTAAACAATGCGTATCCTAATCGACTGTTTTATTTGAATAGTGTTGTAGGTTCTGATCTTAATGCGAGTTTTTTCGCTGGTAATATTTTCTTTGAAGGAGCCAACGGAAACGCCGGTGGCATTAACGATCGCAATGAAGTCGTTGGTCAGATTGATTACGAGAAACACGCCGAGAATGGTGGTATGCCCCGAGCGAAACGCGCTTTTGTGACTGTCGTCGGCGACAAAAATGAATCGCAAGCGCCATTTAAAAATAGCTCATACTATTTAGATGACCTAACTAATGGCTTAGCAAGTAATAACAAATACCGTTTAATTGATGCTACAGATGTAAACAATGCCAGCGTTATATCTGCAACAGCGCTGTATTGTGCGAGAGGATACGACTCTGAC
>ERZ794982.105-NODE-105-length-34579-cov-4.828641_pt1 | contig 34579 bp, 25 predicted proteins | sample MGYA00433071_ERZ794982 | MGnify/ENA primary metagenome ERZ794982 (study PRJEB30140, sample SAMN00862574) | bioreactor metagenome | study: EMG produced TPA metagenomics assembly of the Bioreactor inoculated with sediment Metagenome (bioreactor metagenome)...
TGAACATCTCCAACGTATCGATGAATTGTTCAACTTGCTCTGCGGTGTACTCTTCCGTGAATAGGAAAGAGAAAACGCTGCTTGAACCAGTAAAGTCGCGTTTCCAGATTTCATGTCCAGGACAAGAAGGGAAGGCAGGGTGAAGCACTTGAGCAACCGCTGATTGCTTAGTTAGCCATTCAGCCACTTCCAACGTAGACGCTTCTAAGTGTGCCAAGCGAATGCCAAGAGTCTGAAGACCTCTTAGTGCAAGGCTGCAGTCATCAGGTGATACGGCTAAACCAAGTTGTTTGAATGTCTTACCTACTTTTTCAACTAACGCATCGGTGTTTACCGATACGGTGCCAAGCAGTAGATCACTGTGACCGCCAACGTATTTCGTTAGCGCTTGCATGCTGATATCAACGCCGTGAGCGAAGGCATCAAATAACACGCCTGCTGCGTAGGTATTATCCAAAGCAACCATTGCGCCTCTTTCATGCGCGGCTTTACAGATTGCCGGAATGTCTTGAACTTCCATCGTCACAGAGCCTGGGCTTTCTACCCAGATTAACGTGGTGTTGTCACGGATCAGTTCTGAAATACCGGCACCAATCATTGGGTCGTACGCCTCAACTTCGATACCTAGATCTTTCAGTAACCCTTGAGCCATCTCTTTGTTAGGACCGTACGCGTTATAAGGGACGAGTGCATGGCTGCCCGCTTTACACATAGCGAAATAGATAAGCGCGATTGCCGCTTGTCCACCCGGAACCACGAAACAGTGTTGCGCACCTTCTAACTGTGCAATTCGACCTGACAGCTCCAAAGTCGTTGGCGTACCATACAGACCATATGCATATCCGTTTTTGGCCTGATTCCAATCATCGACAACGTCGGCTTGCGTTTTAAATAGTACCGTTGAGCCGCGGTAAGTTGGTGTGGCTAAAGATTCAAACCCTGGTGCTGCCAAAGTTTGTGGTTGAACGAGTCTGCTATGCCAATGCATATTAATCTCCAAAGCGAGAGTGAATTGAATATGCTGCAATATTATTTCGTTTTTCCTGAGAATTGCGCTCGTAATAAGCGGTGTTTTTGAGAGATTTTCTCGCTAGCGTTTCAGCTTGCTCGGTCTCTATCGACTATCGGTAAACCAGTCGATAAAGATCACAGAAATGCATTATTTCCCACGATAATGAACATCATCGTGCCAGTCTCAAAGTAAGCCAATATGATGGCAATTCTGTCATCTTCAATCCGTCGTCTTGTTCAGGTTCATTCAGAAAAAGCCAAGTGGTAGGCCCTATCAGGCTTGAGGGACAGGGTGTCGAGCCATTAAAAAGTAACCCATGAAAAAAAAACGAACGCCAAGGAAGAATCACGGTGGCTGTATTGACAAAAAACATAACAATAAATGTCACTGCCTCAACAAGATGCTCAGCACAAATTCAACTTGAGTATCGCTGGAAATGAAGATGCGAGCGCGTTGAGCTCGGCAGCTTTAGTGACCCATATCTCGTCTTGAGCATTGAGAAATTTTCTCACTAAAACTCCATGTTTTCTTTCTCGTTCACAAGTAGTCGGAAAAGTATTGATTGGCCACATACAGCCCCGATACCTGATAGTTCTCCAAAAATTGTGGTAGCTAAACAATGTGATTGAGTTAACTTTTTATTTACATTTTGTCGGTTTTCTTGCATCAATCACAGTATACTAAGTACATGCTGCTATCTGAACCTAAGCCTTTTCAAGGTCAAGTACACGAGAACCTGTATCAAACTTGGATGCCTCCCCCTCCTTTGAGCCACTGGGTTCATTATTTTTGGCAGTTGCATGTCCCCATTGGTGAGTATTCATACCTAAGTGTTCCAGACAATTGTGTCGACCTTATTATCAGCCTCTATGAATTGGATGATGCAGTATTGGTATCACCATTTACATCTCCTATCGTATACCCTCTTATTGGGCCTACCTGTTATTTTGGCGTGAGGTTTCGGTTGCTCGGACAACATACTCTATTATCTGAGCCTGTTACCGAGTGGAGCCAAAAAAGTCATCAGATGCCAATAAAAGATTTATTTCTGCCCTCGTTAATTGAACAATTTCAAGAGTCACTCTCTTTCAATGAAGGTTTCAGCCATAGATGCCTCCGCTTTGCTAAAGCAATGCTGGAGCATATAGCAAAGCCTGAGGTTGACCCTAGAGTGTTAAAGTTTGTCCGGTATTGTTATCAACCAAGTAGTCGCATTTCCTTAAAAGATTTAGCCCCTCAGCAGCTAGGAATCACTGATAGGCAGCTTAGGCGCCTGACACTGCAATATTTAGGGGTAAGCCCCAAAACGTTTTGTAAAGTTTTACGCTTTCAAAACACTCTTAGGGCGTGGCAAACCACGCACGATAATATGGCTTGGGCAGATTGGTATTTTGACCAATCACATTATTCTCGGGAATTTAAACAATTAGCAGGGGTTTCGCCTAAATATTTTTCTGAAATGTCCGTTTTGTACAATAGAACAACATCACAATCACGCATCATTCTCCCTAACGACAACACGTAACTAAACAAAATCTACAAGGAGAACACCATGATTGAATTTAGCGCAATGTTTCCGGTGATGGTGACTGAAAACTTGGGTCAAGTTAAATCCTTTTATGAAACGATTTTTGGATTTAAATCGGTGTACTACCAAGAAGGCTTTTACCTACATTTGGTTTCAATAGAGAGTGGCGTTCAATTAGGCTTTCTGGTTCCAAATCATCCATCTCAACCAGAGTTTTTACACCGTTTGATGGACCCAGGTGGTTATGTCATGAGCTTAGAAGTTACAGACGCAGCCAAAGCATATGAACAAGCGAAAGAGTTTAATATGTTGATATCTATGTCATTAAAAGAAGAGGTGTGGGGGCAAATTCACTTTATGGTGGAAGACCCGTCTGGCATCAATATCGATATTGTTCAACACCAAGCCATTGCCGAGTAAGTGAGTTAAAGGCGTATCGTTTATAACACTCCGATTTATTAGACGATGAAAGTTTGATGCTACTCAAGCCTTCATCATCCAATCCCATCAAGGGTGTCTGAGATCAGCCCATTGCTGGTAGATTCAACTCGTACTGTAGAAGTTGGTTTTAATGACAGTAAGACAAATGGAGAGGCTTAAATGAAATACCACGTTTAGTTGAGTAACATTATTTCTGCATCAAAAATTAGCAAAAAAGGAGCTTAACTGAGGATCTTCGTTTAGCTTTGCCTTCCACCTTCAGATATCAGATTTTTAGCGAAGACTGCAAAAAACTCTCAAAAACAATACACTTTTAACAATCTATACTCAATATTCACAGTTAAGTAGTTGTATAAGTAAATGCACCTTCAGAAAAAGGTAAGATTAAGGTCATAGGCTCAGCAGCGATTCAGATTTTTTACATTAGCCATTTGTATAGTGCGATCTTTTTATGAACAGCATTGTTATTATGAGGTTGTCTTTATGGTAGAAAGCAAACTTGAAGAATACGAAGCGATTATTACGTCTTTGCCTGATATGGTTTTCGTTCTCACAGAGTCTGGACGCTATGCTGCAGTATTAGGAGGTGGAAGCTCAGAGCAGTATCACGATGGCTCTTCTCTAGAAGATTTCAATTTAATTGACGTTTTGCCCCATCAAAAAGCGATTTGGTTTATCGAAAAGATTAAGGAAACTCTTTCGGCAAACAAGTTGATGATCTTTGAGTATTCACTTTCACCCTATGATGTTGACAATATTAACCCCAGTTCTGGGCCTTTGGGAGAACAGAGATTTGAGGGACGAGTCAGCCCACTAAAATCTTTACGATACGGAGAACGGGCTGTTGTATGGGTTGCACGAAATATAACCGAGCGCTATCAACTGGAACAGCAATTAACTTATCAAGCAGAAGTAGATCCTCTTTCTAATGCGTTAAATCGAAGAAAACTATTTAAGTGCATGGATGAAGCTTTCTATAACTTCCAACGATATGAAGAAAACATAAGTTTCCTCCTACTAGACATTGATGATTTTAAACAAATCAATGATAAGTTCGGTCACCAAGCAGGCGATCGTGTCATACGTAATATTGCTAAACTGTGTCAAGCCGAGATTAGGCAAACTGATGTGTTTGGTCGTATGGGCGGAGACGAGTTTGGCATAATCTACAGAAGTACGTTAGCTGACTCATTATCTTTTGGAAAACGACTAAACACACTTCTAGTATCAATTCCTTCTGATATACCGGTAACGGTCAGTATCGGCGTTAGTCAATTTAAGGATAATGACATGAGTATCGAACAAATATATCAACGAGCTGATCTCGCGTTATATCAATCGAAACAAGCGGGTAAAAACATGTGCTCTACCCATTAGTTATTGGTTATCACTGTGGCAAGGTGTAGAACACTTGAAGCTCTACTTCGTTGGTAATGATTGCGAGATGTGCTAGCTAATAGCGAACACTATGTTTTGGGCGACTAAAAGTGTCTCATCCTAAAATAGATTTACACAATGGATACTTATTTCAGGACGAGACAATTAAGTTCAACCTAGCGTCTTCATTAACCCAAATAAGTCTTTCGGGTTATCCATCTTCGGTACTAACTCAATGGTCTCACCCATATTGAGCTCTGTCGCTAAGTCATAAATATAACGAAGCACCGCTAAATCTTCTAAAGCAAAACCCACTGAATCAAATATGGTGATTTGGTCTTGGCTATCACGCCCTTGCGCCTTACCAGCAATAACCTCCCACAAAGCATTCACTTTATGCTCTGCTGGCAATTGCTGAATATCACCTTCAACGCGGGTTTGTGGCTCATGTTCTACAAAAATTTTACCGGCACGAAGTACATCAATATGAAGCTCCGTTTTACCTGGGCAATCGCCACCAACACCATTAATGTGCATACCCGGCGCGACCATATCCGGAGTTAAAATTGTCGCGTAGGCTTTATCTGCGGTTACTGTGGTAACAATATCCACACCTTGAACACACTCCTGCGCAGAAGCAGCAACGGTCACTTTAAGCTCAGGGTACGCCAAAAGGTGATTGGCAAGTTTATCCATTGCCGCAGGGTCAATATCAAAAATACGTAACTCTTTGATACCGAGTATTTTATGAAAAGCGACGGCTTGGAACTCACTCTGCGCACCACAGCCAATTAACCCCATTGATGAAGAGTCAGGATTCGCGAGCGCTTTGGCTGCCATTACCGAGGTTACAGCGGTACGAAGAGCGGTTGAAATGGTGAGTTCACACAAAAGGCGTGGGTAGCCAGTAGCCACATCCGCCAGCGCGCCAAAAGCCATAACTGTAGACAATCCATGGCTTGGGTTCGAAGGATGCCCGTTCACATATTTAAAACCATAATTAATATGATCAGCAATTGGCATTAGCTCAATTACACCCACATCGCTATGAGCCGCTGTACGGGCAGATTTATCAAACTCAGCCCAGCGAGAAAAGTCTTGTTCCATATAGCCCAACAAGCCATGCATAAATGACTCACAGCCCTGTGTTTTTACCAGCGTAGAAAGGGCATTTACATCTAGAAATAATGTCATCTTGAACCTTCAATACAATCATTGTTTATTTTCTTTGTAGGAGATTGTAATGCCCTACTGAGCCAACAAAAAGACAGATAAATGTACAAATGTTTTATATAAACTAGCATAATGGCAGTAAATATTAACATTATGCTATATAGCATTAGTTACTTAAGGTATTTGATGAAAAATAGTCTGGATGACATCGATAGACAACTGCTTGCTCTACTTAGAAAAAACGCACGCATGTCAGTGGTAGAACTCGCCACTAAATTAAAAGTCTCTCGTGCGACGGTGCAAAATAGAATTAGTAAGCTAGAAAAAAATGAAATCATTTTGGGTTACACCGTTAAACTCAAGCATGAAGCGGAAGTGGAATCTAATGCGGTTAAAATCGTCATGAGTATATCGGTAGAAGCGAAAGACGAAGCGGAAGTACTTAAAGCACTGCAATCGTTCCATGAAGTGATCTCGGTTTACCACACCAATGGGCACTGGGATCTTATTGCTGAAGTTCGAGCAGAAAACTTGTCACTATTAGGCGGGTTGTTAGTTCGCATACGTGCGATAAAAGGAATCATCCAAACCGAGACTAACCTATTACTTGACCAAATATTTTGATGCCCGCTCTTGGCGTTGCCTACATGGCGAGAATGCCTAGGTGGGGCAATAGATGAAAACTAAAGCCTATACACCCATATTCTAGTAGTGCAATAAGCCATTACCGGTGCAGCGTGGTTACCCTACACTACACCAGAGGCTCACTATTGGGCTATTTGAGAGGCAGTACAGTGCTAAATTTAAGTGACTCCATCGCAAAAGTAGAAGTCACGTTAGTTAACCCTTCAACTTGGTTAACCAGACGCTTATAGAAGCTGTCAAAGGCGTTCATGTCTTCAACTTGAACTCGCATCATATAGTCATATTCACCAGCCATGCGGTAGAAGTCCATCACCTCTGGCATATCGAACACAGCAACAACAAATTTCTCATACCAGGCATGAGAGTGGTCACAAGTTTTCACTTGTACAAAAGCGGTAAAGTTAACTCCGATTTTAGCCGCATCAAGTAGCGCGACTCGTTTAGTAATAACCCCCTCTTCTTCCAAACGTTTCAATCGTTTCCAACATGGCGTGGTAGTCAAATTGACGGTTTTAGCCAGCTCGTTCAAAGGCAAGGTAGCGTCTTGTTGTAGCGCTGCTAGCAACAAGCGGTCAACTTTGTCTAATTTTACTCTCTCTCCCACGGGATCCTCACACAACTCAATAAGCACACTGCTTAGGAAAATTTGCTATTCAAACGCATAAAACAAGAAATATATTCGTGACGCAGATCACATTAAAATATCTCGTAGTATCATACGCATTGGTAGTAGTAGTTATTTAATTATCCTTATTTTACCAAACCATTAATAGCAAAATTTTCTCTTTACAGGCTAAAACGTAGAATAATTGGAAAAAAAATTCTTCAATTATTGTTTTACAATAGAAAAATAATCGAGGTCCTATAGACCCATGTAGATATAACTATTATTTGAAGCGAGCTTATCCATGAAACAACACCTATGGTCTTTATTTATTGATGTCATCAATCGCGAAGTAGTACCTGCTCTTGGCTGTACAGAGCCTGTTTCTGTTGCTTTAGCGACGGCAATCGCCATCGACAAACTAGGCGTAAAGAATGACGCAAGCTCAGTAAACATCGAAGCCAGCGTTTCACCAAACCTCATGAAAAATGGTATGGGTGTTGGAATTCCGGGTACCGGTATGATTGGTCTGCCAATGGCAGCGACAATTGGTGCTGTTGCGGGTGATCACACCGCTAATCTTGAAGTGTTGAAAAACGTTACGGCTGAAGATGTTGCCATCGCTAAACAGATGCTAGACAACAAACAAGTAACAGTAGGAGTTGCTGATGTTGCCAATATCTTATACGCGAAAGTAACTGTTTTTTACCAACAACGCAGTGTTGCAGTTACTATTGCTGACGGTCACACCAATGTTGTGGCAATTGAAGAAGATGGCATCACTATTTTTCAGGCTGAGACGCCAGTAGCCGAAAATGCAGATACTAGCAGCAATCCTTTTGCACAAGCGACTGCGCAAGATATTTATGACTTTGCTATGAATGCCGACCTTGAAGACATTCGTTTCATTGAACAAGCTAAAGTTCTTAACACCGAACTATCAGAAGAAGGCCTAACAGGTAACTATGGTCTGAAAATTGGCGCGACGTTCCGTAAAAATGAAGAACGCGGTTTATTGTCTGGTGGTCTACTAACTGAAGTTTTAGTTCGCACATCTGCAGCGTCAGATGCTCGTATGGATGGTGCAATGAAACCAGCAATGAGCAACTCTGGTTCAGGTAACCAAGGTATTGCAGCAACCATGCCTGTAGTCGCAGCTGCTGAGTTTTTGAAAGCGAACGAAGAACAAACTATTCGCGCTTTAATGCTTTCTCACCTGATGGCTATTTACATCAAGAGCTACCAAAATAAACTGTCTGCTCTATGTGGCGCAACGACGGCTTCAATGGGGTCAGCTGCTGGTATCACTTACCTGCTTGGTGGTGATTTTGAACAAATCAGCGCATCAATCTGTAGCATGATCGGTGACATCGCGGGCATTATTTGTGACGGTGCGAAAACATCTTGCGCGATGAAAGTATCGTCTTCAGCTGGTACTGCAGTGAAATCGGCACTGATGGCTATCGACGGCATCCGTGTTACTGGCAATGAAGGCATCGTAGCAAATAGTGTTGACCAATCAATCATCAACCTATCTGCGTTAGCCAACGGTTCTATGACACAGACAGATGTCCAGATCCTAGATATCATGGTAAACAAATAACGATACTATTGTGTATTAATACTATTACGTTTTAATACACTTGAGTCTTAATTCCAAAGTGTATTAGGGCATCATTTTTCAAGCCAAGCTTTTAAGGGCTATATCGCTCTAAATAGCTTGGCTTTTGTCTATATTCAATCAACGAATCTTCTATCTCTCGCCTCTCTATCATCCATAGCGAGCTTATGGCTCCTTCTGGCAAACAGTCAATAGTAATCACTCTACCAGACCAATACCTCGCCAGAGATCCATGTTCAACGTAACACGCAGTCACCTTGTTGAAATGGTATTTGGCTCGTCCATAGTTTCCAATGCAAATAGCGCATCCAGCGTGACTCGCTATATACTATTTATCTATATAGCCAGTACCTCCACCTGCTTTCTTTATCTTGTCATATCTATAATGCGATTCGCTGCCTCTTCGTCACTTAGGCATCCATTTTTAAAGCCGAAACTTGAGTTAAACCTCTATTAAAAATAATGCTCTCGCTCGTTGAAATAAACTATCACCACGTTTCATTGCTCTATTAGCGCCATTAGCTAAAGCGAATTATCGGCAAAATCAATGTTCGGAATAAAAGCAGAATGCCAGCCATGCGATTGTTTTTTCCATAAATTTAACCAGTAGATAACTCACTTTTTGAGAACAAATATTATTCCGCATTTTAATGGTAATTATCACCTTGCATTCATCTCATTAATTAATAAAAGTGTGAACAATATCTCGTGCTAGAGAAAAGAAACCTTACAAAAAAAAGAGGTATAAAGTGAAGTCGGTCAAGCTTTTGGGGGTATTCAATAGCGAGAAAACTGATCTAAATCAGAGCAGAAAATTAACCCTGCTTATAATGCGGGTTTGTAGTATATTTTCCTACAACAGAGCTTTTTGACGACATTATTAGTAAACTATTTCTATAAATCCTGGCGTATGCTCCATCTCAAATCAAGGCAAACAAGTTAAAACGTTTGCAGATAACTATAAATAAACCTCTTACTTTTTAACGGCAATCGCCATTATAAAATGGAAAATAATTATGAGTGAAACAATTCAAGGCACCTCTACTTGCGCCCCAGATACGCGACCTATCCATGAACGCGCTAATATGAGCAAAAGTGAATGGAAGCAAGCCATCAAATTTGACAGTGTAGATCTAGGTTGGATCGTAATGAGTATCGGTATGGCAATTGGTGCTGGTATCGTATTTCTACCGGTGCAAGTTGGCGTAATGGGTTTGTGGGTATTCCTCCTTTCTTCGATCATCGGCTACCCGGCGATGTTTCTTTTCCAAAAACTCTTTATCAATACCCTAGCCGAATCAAAAAAATGTACTGACTACCCAGGTGTTATTGAAGGTTATTTAGGTAAAAACTGGGGTATTGGATTAGGTGTTCTTTACTTCTTAATGCTGGTTATTTGGGTACTGGTTTACTCACTAGCAGTAACTAATGATAGTGCATCATACTTACACTCTTTTGGCATTACTGAAGGACACCTTAATGAGAACGTGTTCTACGGTCTAGGGCTTATCTGTGTACTTGCATTCATCGGCTCTAAAGGTGAAAAGCTACTGTTTAAACTGTCTGGCTTTATGGCGGTAACAGTACTGTCTCTTGTAGCGGTTATGGCTGTACTTCTAATTGCACGCTGGGACATGGCTAATATCCCTGCTATCGGTGACTTCGGTCCAATGCTGAAAAACGCAATTATTACGCTACCATTTACTCTAACATCTATCTTGTTTATTCAGTCTTTGAGCCCAATGGTAATCTCTTACCGTTCTCACGAGCGCTCTATCGAAGTAGCACGCTACAAAGCTGAACGTGCAATGAAAATCGCTTTCGCTATTCTATTCGTAATTGTGTTCTTCTTTGCTGTATCGTTCACATTTGCTATCAGCCAAGAGCAAGCAACTGAAGCAATGAACAAAAACATTTCAGCACTGGCTATCATTGCGCATTACTTCCCTGGTAGCTGGGCAACAGTTGCAGGTATCGTAATCAACATCTTTGCTGTTGTGACGTCTTTCTTCGGTGTTTTCCTAGCGTTCCAAGAAGCATGTCGTGGTTTGGCAATGAACATTCTTCTGCGCTCTCGCAAAGAATCTGATATCAATAAGAACCTTGTAAACCGTCTAGTGACTGCATTCATCATTCTACTAGCATGGTCTGCGATTGCCCTAAATGCGCCAATCCTTTCGTTTACATCGGTTTGTAGCCCTATCTTCGGTATGGTTGGTTGTTTGATTCCTGCTTACCTTGTGTACAAAGTTCCTCACCTACACAAGTACAAAGGCGCTGCAACAAACTTGATCATCGTAACGGGTATCCTACTTTGTATTTCACCACTGCTAGCGTTCATGTAATTGAATTCAACAGTATGAAATAAAGAGTAAACAACTCAATATAAGAACGCCACTCGCTGCAGAGCAAGTGGCGTTTTTTTATGACTAACGCTTCAGCCATTATTTGAATTCAAATTTACCCTTCATAATTGCCCAATGACCAGGGAAAGAACAAAAGAAAGAATAATCGCCACCAGCTTGAAGATACGCAGTACTAAATGTCAATGTTGTTTCTTCACCGCCACCAACCACTTTTGAAAAAGCATACACTCGGTCATCACCCGGCTTAACGTAACTATTCTCAATACCTGCAGTCATACCATCTGTACCGACGCCTCGAACATTTGCAGTATCTGTAATTACGATGTTATGCCCCATAGAAGCCGCAGGAAGGCTCCCGGTATGTTTCAAGGTAATAGACACTTCTTCGCATGTTGCTGGCACGCTAATAAGATCGGTTGAGTATTTCATCATGTCGTTTGCTTCAAGTGTTACTTCACAACTCGCACTTGCTTGAACTGAAAATACAGCAGCAAATAGTGTTGTGATAGAAAGCAAGTAACGAAGTTTCATTATTTATCTCCTTATTTGAAAGCCAATTTCATTATAACGAAATGACTATCATTTACTAACACGTACCACTCATTAACATCAATAGCACAAGCATTTTACCCAATCAAATTCACTCTATCGATATCTTGATCTTTGCCAGCACGGCGCGAGATCGTTCTCTACTTTAATTACTCTTACTGCAGCGATTTAGATCATTCATCACCACCTAGAAAACTCTCTCCGCTAACCATTCATTGGTCACATAGTCACCAAGCCAACAATTAAACATCTAAATTACCTTGCAAAAAACAAAGTTAACTGTGATTTTCAAACAACTAAAAGCAAAAACCATAAATAAGCGTCAAATTACATACTTATAGTTCTAGAACAAAAAGAAAAACTCAACCCAGAACCTAATACAACCAAATTCACTTCTATCAGCAGCAAAAAACTGGCAATAAACTGACCAGAACAATGATAATTGCAAATTAACAATCAAACGAACAAAACATGCAAACAACCAACTACAGGCAAACGTTAACACCAATAGATAAAGAAAGAATCAAAAACATAACCTTATGATAAATAAATAAAAATAAGACAAACAACTCTATTGTTGACTGTAAGTGATAATTTTATCATTGACTTTAATTTACCAATCACCATAATACGCGCCGTTTGACTAGAATTTAGCATTAAATTTAAATATTAAGCGTGGAGGTAAAAATGGCTGGTGACAACAACTATAGCCTTGGTCCTGTTCCTGAAAAGGCGAGAAAGGGAGTCGCATCATTAACGATGGTGATGTTGGGACTGACTTTCTTTTCCGCAAGTATGTGGACTGGCGGCACTCTCGGTACTGGTCTCTCCTACAATGATTTCTTCCTCGCAGTTCTATTTGGCAACCTCATCCTCGGTATTTACACTTCTTTCCTCGGTTACATCGGCGCTTCTACTGGTCTCTCTACTCATCTTCTTGCTCGTTTCTCTTTTGGTTCTAAAGGCTCATGGCTTCCCTCCGCTCTTCTCGGCGGCACTCAAGTTGGTTGGTTTGGTGTAGGCGTGGCTATGTTCGCGATTCCCGTACATAAAGCGACTGGCATTGATACCAACACTCTAATTATTGTCTCTGGTCTGCTCATGACTGCTACCGTTTACTTCGGCATTTCGGCCTTAATGATCCTTTCTGCTATTGCCGTACCTGCTATTGCCTTACTGGGTGGTTACTCGGTAATAGAAGCTATTAACAGTATTGGTGGTATCGAAGAACTACAAAAAGTAGAACCTGCTCAACCCATCGACTTCTCTATCGCTTTAGCAATGGTGGTTGGGTCCTTCATTAGTGCTGGTACACTCACGGCTGACTTTGTTCGATTTGGCAAAAAGCCTAAAGGCGCGGTAATGGTTACCATGGTAGCGTTCTTTATTGGCAACTCACTCATGTTTATCTTTGGCGCGGCTGGGGCGTCGGTAACAGGTCAATCTGATATTTCAGAAGTGATGATTGCACAAGGTCTACTTATTCCAGCCATCATCGTACTTGGTCTAAATATCTGGACAACCAATGACAACGCGCTGTACGCCTCAGGTCTTGGATTCTCAAATATCACCGGATTACCAAGTAAGTATATTTCAATGGCTAATGGTGTGGTTGGTACTTTGTGTGCTCTATGGCTATACAACAACTTTGTTGGCTGGCTAACCTTCTTATCGCTTGCAATTCCACCGATTGGCGGTGTCATCATTGCCGATTTCTTGGCAAATCGTAAACGTTACGCAAACTTTGAAACAACTCAGTTCCAAACTGTAAATTGGGCTGGCATTATTGCAGTAGCTATTGGGGTCGGCGCAGGGCACTTTATTCCTGGCATCGTACCTGTCAACGCGGTGCTTGGCGGCGCAATCAGTTACCTAGTTCTAAATCCTATTCTTAACAAAAAAACGTTGGTTGAACAGCCAGCGTAAGGAAGCATCATGACAACACTATTGATCAAGAACACCACACTGCAAGGACAGGAAGGTCTTAAGCAAATTTTGATTAAGGATGGTCAATTCGCACAGATTGAAAATATTGATGTAGAGCTAAACTTCTCTGGTGATGTACTAGATGCTGAGGGTGGTATGGCGGTTGCTCCATTCTGCGAACCGCACATTCATCTTGATACTACTCAAACCGCTGGTGAACCAAGTTGGAATATTTCGGGCACTCTATTTGAGGGCATCGAACGCTGGGCTGAGCGTAAACAGACATTGTCTATAGAAGATGTAAAAGCACGCGCGAAACAGACTCTAAAATGGCAAATCGCCAACGGTGTTCAACACGTTCGTACGCACGTCGATGTTTCAGACCCTACGCTGATTGCGCTAAAAGCCATGGTTGAATTGCGTGAAGAGATGAAACAATGGGTAGACATCCAAATAGTGGCGTTCCCACAAGAAGGTATTCTCTCTTACCCAAATGGCAAAGAATTACTAGAAGAAGCAGTCCAACTTGGCGCGGATGTTATTGGTGCCATTCCTCATTTTGAGTTTACTCGTGAATACGGCGTTGAGTCGCTACACTATGTATTTGAATTGGCTCAAAAGTACGACTGCTTGATCGATGTTCACTGTGACGAAATTGATGATGAACAGTCTCGTTTTGTTGAAACACTAGCAGCTCTAGCGCACAAGTTTGAGATGGGACACAAGGTAACGGCAAGCCATACAACCGCTATGGGCTCTTACAACGGGGCTTACGCTTCTCGACTATTCCGTCTACTTAAGATGTCGGGAATCAATTTCGTGGCAAACCCGCTAGTGAACATTCACTTACAAGGGCGTTTTGATGATTACCCAAAACGTCGTGGTGTGACACGAGTAAAAGAGATGCTAGCGGCAAACATCAACGTCTGTTTTGGTCATGATGATGTGTTTGACCCTTGGTATCCATTAGGCACAGCAAATATGCTGCAAGTGCTGCATATGGGTCTGCATGTGTGCCAAGTGATGGGCTACGAGCAAATCAATAACTCACTCGAACTCATCAGCACCAACTCAGCCCGCACGTTGAATATTCAAGATAAACACGGCATTGAACAAGGCAAGCCGGGTTCTCTTTTGATTCTTCCTGCCGAGAATGGTTTTGATGCAGTACGCCGCCAGGTTCCAGTACGCTACTCAATTCGCCACGGTAAGATCATCGCAGAGACACAGCCTGCCACGACTCAAATTCACCTAGACAATTCTGAAGTAGTAAATTTCAAGCGCTAAAATAAGAAAACCCCGCTAGGCAAGCCTAACGGGGTCTATTCTTACTCGCAGCGATCCAGCTACTAAAAGTGCTCCCTGCATCAAATCCTTGATAGTATGCTGCTTCCTACAGCGCTTCCTTAACATCGCCATCCTAGCGGTGTCCTTTGCTTTCCATGCTAGTCGTCTATCCTAGACAACTATATCTTCTTCCTGAAGATGACCAATCCTTGGGTCTTTCCTGTTCCGTGTCTGCATCCTGCCGACACCTATAAGTTAAACAATTTCCGATTCAGGGACAATAAGCCTATAGCTTTAATCTCGAGGCAAAATACTCTAAATTCATAACTAAACCTTTAATATCAATGCATTAACTGGATATACTGGCTTATTTCCAAGCTATATAATGCTAGTTTCTTACACTCTTGTGAGAGATATCTTACAAAGCGAAGTGGTAAATAGCTCGAGTCAAAACTTAGATATTCACCACCAATCGCACCATTTCTGTATGCAACTCGCTTAAACGAGGTACTAACCCTATAAAAAGTGGGATAATATTGCACTTCGGCAAGTGTTTTTTATTCGTTTTAATTGAATAAACTGCACTTAAACTTTCTACTTACTATTCTTGTTGAGGAAACGCAATGATCTCAAAATGGGCACAACGCTTTTACCAAATGGCAGAACTTGTTGGCTCTTGGAGTAAAGATCCATCAACACAAGTCGGTGCTGTCATTACCAAACAAAACCGCATTGTATCGGTTGGCTTTAATGGTTACCCACACGGGATTTCCGATAGTGCGATCACTGATGACCGGGAGATGAAGTATCTCAAAACATTGCATGCTGAAGAAAATGCGATTCTTTTCGCTAAACGTGATTTGGATGCCTGCGAAATTTGGGTAACGCACTTTCCTTGCCCAAACTGCGCCGCCAAAATCATTCAAACTGGCATTTCTGCAGTCCATTGCCCTGAACAAACTGAAGATTTTCTCTCTCGCTGGGGTGAGAAAATCGAAATTAGCCAAGAGATGTTTGTGCAAGCTGGGGTTAAAGTAAACTGGCTGCCGTTGGAAGATCTCGCTAAGTCAGCTCGATAAACAAGACACTTTGCGCTACTTTTTAAACCTTAAAAGGTAGCGCATAAACCATCAAATACTTGTTGTGTGCCACTCTCGATACCTTTATCAGCACTCCTCTACCCCACCATAAAAACGTTCATCTCGTTTTAGATTTAATTAGTGGTCAGATAAATCCATCGCGTATTCCAATTAATCATTGAAATAATACCCTGAGTACCAACCTAGCAGATCTGTTCATCCCTAATTCGCTCCTCGCTTAAGCGAACAATAAAAATCACGTCTCCACTATCTGATATTATTGGTACGATTATCCATTCCGTCATTTCTATCTAAATGGATGCCATGAAATATGGATCCACGCCATCACTTCTCATTCAATTATTGTAAATTTTATTTCCACTTACTGTGTTATATCTTTCCAATATTTGATCTTCAGAAAATAAAAACTATATTTTTCAGCTACATACAAGTTGGCTTAAAGTTTGCTATTTAGGTATGGAAAATATCATTCATTTTTGATGGTTATCATATATAAGCGAAATAATGGAACCATCTTAAATATAGTTTACAAACTATTTTAATGAAATAAGCGAGTATATAAATGATTGTATTGGTGATTAATTGTGGTTCTTCTTCGGTGAAGTTTTCTGTCATCGATGTTGAAAGCAGCGATGAATTACTATTGGGTGTTATTGAGAACATCAATAGCGATGGTGCTTGTATCTCAGTCAATAGTGGTCCTAAAACAGTACTGATTAATAAAGGCTATGAAGGTGCATTCACCGCCATTGCATTGGAATTAGAACAAAGGGATCTCACTAATCGTGTTGCTGCCGTGGGTCATCGCGTGGCGCACGGAGGAAATATCTTCAAAGATTCAACCTTAATTACCGATAGGGTGATTGAAGAAATCCGTACCGTTTCCGACCTTGCTCCTTTACATAACAAAGCCAATTTAATGGGTATCGAAATGGCGCAGAAGCTATTTCCTTCAGCGCAACAAGTTGCCGCGTTTGATACCAGTTTTCACCAAACGCTCGCCCCTGAAGCGTATCTGTATGCATTGCCTTGGGAATATTACGAGAAACATCATGTTCGTCGTTATGGCTTCCATGGTTCCTCACACCGCTATGTCTCTAATCAGGCGTATGCATTGGTGAAAAGACCTAAGCAAGATAGCGGCATTGTTATCGCCCACCTAGGTAATGGCTCATCCATTTGTGCGGTGAGTAACGGGAAAAGTGTTGATACCTCAATGGGGATGACACCGCTTGAAGGGCTCATGATGGGCACCCGCTGTGGTGATGTCGATTTTGGCGCCATGGTTTGGATTGCGAAGCAAACCAACCAGTCACTTGATGAATTAGAACGCGTTGTAAATGAAGAATCCGGTCTGTTGGGGTTATCAGGAATTTCATCCGATTTGCGCGACCTAGAGCAAGAATGGCATCAAGGTAATGAACGAGCGATTTTGACAATCAAAACGTTTGTTCACCGTATTGCGCGCCAGGTTGCCGGTCATGCTGCGTCTTTATCACGCCTTGATGGAATTATATTTACTGGCGGCATTGGCGAAAACTCATCACTGATTCGCCGCTTAGTTCTCGATCACTTACAAGTATTTAACATAGAAATAGACCAAGAAAAGAACGACCTCTCCAACCGCTTTGGAGAGCGAGTCATCAGCACAGAAAACTCTCGCGTAACCTGCGCAGTGATCCCGACAAATGAAGAAAAAATGATAGCACTCGATGCGATTCGTTTATGCGATATAACCCTTGCGCCGTTAACTGTTTAATGTAGGAAAATATTCATGGAATTATCAATAAATACACAAGTATCACCGTACAGTGATGCATGGAGTGGATTCAAAGGCACGGAATGGAAAAGCTCCATCAACGTGCGTGACTTTATTCAACAAAACTATACCCCTTATGAAGGGGATGAAAGTTTCTTAGCAGAGGCTACTCCAGCAACAAAAACGTTGTGGGAAAAAGTCATGGTCGGCATCAAACAAGAGAACACCACCCATGCCCCTGTTGATTTTGATATCAATGTCGCTACAACTATTACCGCTCACGGACCGGGTTATATTGATCAAGGATTAGAAACCATTGTTGGTCTGCAAACGGATCAGCCATTAAAGCGTGCGCTTCACGCTTACGGCGGTATCAAGATGATCCGCAGTTCGTTTGAAGCTTACGGTAAAGAAATGGACCCTGAATTTGAGCACCTATTTACCAATATACGTAAAACGCACAACCAAGGGGTATTTGATGTTTATACACCTGATATTTTACGTTGCCGTAAATCAGGCGTATTAACCGGCTTACCTGATGGCTATGGTCGTGGTCGTATTATTGGTGATTATCGTCGTGTTGCTTTGTACGGTATGGATTACCTCGTAGAAGAGCGTAAATTACAATTTGCCTCTCTTCAATCGGATTTAGAAGCCGGTATTGACCTTGAAAATATTATTCGTTCACGCGAAGAGTTAGCAGAGCAGAAACGTGCCTTGCTACAAATTCAAGAAATGGCTGCTAATTACGGTTTTGATATTTCACGTCCAGCGATGAATGCACAAGAAGCGGTGCAGTGGCTGTACTTTGCTTACCTTGCTGCGGTTAAATCACAAAATGGCGGTGCGATGTCATTAGGACGAACAGCAACGTTCTTAGATATATACATCGAACGAGATTTGAAAGCCGGTCGCTTGACCGAAATTCAAGCTCAAGAACTAATTGATCACTTCATCATGAAAATTCGTATGGTGCGCTTCCTACGCACACCTGAATTTGATGAACTGTTCTCTGGTGACCCAATTTGGGCAACGGAAGTGATTGGTGGTACGGGGCTTGATGGTCGAACACTGGTGAGTAAGAACTCATTCCGTTATATCCATACACTTCACACCATGGGTTCATCACCAGAGCCAAACTTAACCATTCTTTGGTCTGAGCAATTACCGATCTGCTTTAAAAATTATGCGGCAAAAATGTCGATCGTCACTTCTTCTTTGCAATACGAAAATGATGATCTAATGCGTGCCGACTTCGACAGTGATGATTACGGTATTGCTTGTTGTGTTAGCCCAATGGTACTGGGTAAACACATGCAGTTCTTTGGTGCTCGCGCCAACCTTGCGAAAACATTACTTTACTCCATCAATGGCGGCGTCGATGAAAAGCTAAAAATCCAAGTGGGTCCTAAAACAGCACCACTAATGGATGAAGTACTAGACTATGACACCGTGATGAGTAGCTTAGATCAGTTCATGGATTGGCTGTCTGTTCAGTACATGAGTGCGTTGAATTTAATCCACTACATGCACGATAAATACAGTTATGAAGCGTCGTTGATGGCTCTGCATGATCGTGATGTTTCTCGTACCATGGCGTGTGGTTTGGCTGGTTTATCTGTGGTTGCTGATTCACTATCAGCCATTAAATACGCGAAAGTACGCCCAGTTCGCGATGAGTCTGGTCTTGCGACTGATTTTATTATTGAAGGCGACTACCCTAAATTTGGTAATAATGATGAGCGAGTCGACGACATTGCCAGTGATTTAGTCGAACGCTTTATGAAAAAGCTTCAAGTGTTACCGACTTATCGCAATGCGGTACCAACCCAGTCAATCTTAACCATCACTTCCAATGTGGTTTATGGTAAGAAAACGGGTAATACACCGGATGGTCGTAGTGCGGGAACCCCATTTGCACCAGGGGCAAACCCAATGCACGGTCGCGATCAAAAAGGCGCTGTAGCATCATTAACATCAGTATCTAAACTGCCTTTTGCTTATGCGAAAGATGGAATTTCATACACATTTTCTATCGTGCCGAATGCATTAGGAAAAGATAATGATAGCCAGAAGAAAAACCTAGTTGGTTTAATTGATGGTTATTTCCATTATGAAGGGGCAGGAGCGACGCATGAGGTTGAAGGTGGTCAGCACCTAAACGTTAACGTACTTAACCGTGAAATGTTACTTGATGCGGTAGAACACCCAGACAAATACCCACAGCTTACTATTCGAGTTTCGGGTTATGCTGTTCGCTTCAACGCATTAACGAGTGAACAACAACAAGAGGTGATAAGCCGTACCTTTACTAACCAGCTGTAACGTTTTAGCCGTAATGGTCATCGGTACTAACAACGTTGCTGCTGTCGTTATCTCAACGTTTATCTAAATGGACGTTGAGATAGCAAAGTAAACCATTCGGATTTCAGTCGCATCAGTAGCAGAAATGGGGACTGAAATCCGCTTTTTTATAAACTTTTTGATACATTAAGCTTCAGATACAATTAAGCAGAAAACGCGTAATTGTATCTATTTTTTTGACTTCTAAGCGACCACAGCTTTCTTTTTGCTTGATAGCAGGTATTCCAAATTATACTGCTTAATTTTATTGAGTACCGTGGTGTGTGACAATCCGACTTGATTCGCAACCTTTCTTGCTGAGCCCAGTGATATCAGAGATTCCTTGATCATTTCTCGCTCTTGATTTTCAATCATAGACTTAATACTGCCGTCTTTCTTAGTACTACCATCTTTCTTCATAGCGCCAGCACATTTATCCTCTGGAAGGAAAATATCCGCACCCGAGATCTCAGAGTTTTCAGTTAATAACATGGTTCTGAGCAGAACATTTTTTAGTTCTCGTATATTTCCAGGCCATGAATAATCCGACAGAACCTCAAGGGCACTCGGCAATAATATGATTTTTTTATTCAATTCGAGAGAGTACTTTTGGGTAAAGTAGTTCACTAGTGGAATAATATCATCCGGGCGTTCTCTTAGTGGCGGAATGTTGATCGGAAGAATATTGACGCGATAGTAGAGATCTTCACGAAATTGTTTTTGCTCTATTAAATGCTCTAGATTTTGGTTGGTCGCGGCGATGACTCGTACATCTACGTATCGGTCGGTCAGTCCGCCAACTCGCTTAATCATACCGTCTTGCAGCACTCGCAATAATTTACTTTGCAGTGAGAGTGAAAGTTCACCAAATTCATCAAGAAAAATAGTGCCATGGTTAGCACTTTCAAACAGTCCCATCTTGCCGCCTTTCAGCGCCCCACTAAAAGCACCACCTTCATAGCCGAATAACTCACTTTCAACCAATGGCTCAGGGATTGCTGCACAATTTATTGCTTCAAATGCGCGGTCTTTTCGGTCACTAGCGTTATGAACTTCTCTAGCAATTAACTCTTTACCTGTTCCCGTCTCTCCACGGATAAGAACTGCATATTTGCTCTTTGCTATCTTTCTAGCAGAAGTCAGACAGGTTGACATGTTAAGACTAGAATAGATGATGTCGTCTATCGGCGAACCTAATTTGCCATTTTGCAGCTTCGTTGATTTTTGTTTATTACAACTTGGACTGATAGTTTTATTATTAATAATAAAAATGGCACCTGTAACTTTTTCCCGTTGGATAATAGGGCGAATAGTACAGTTCAGTTGAGTGTGGTTTATTTTATTCTTAATCTCTTTTCGACAAATCTCGCCAGTGAGAAAATCTTTAATTTCATCCCAAGCTAGGATTGATGAGATGTTCTCACCGATAATGTCATAATTTGATAAGTTAAAATGTTCTTCTGCTATGTGATTAAATTGGGTGACAACACCGTCATTTGTTACAATAATGTGTCCGCAATTAGAGGAAGATAGCCCCGACATAGCCTCTTTAGTTGGGGATACACTTAGAATATCATGAAAGCTAAGAAGTTTATTAAGTAAACATTCCAATTTAAACTCAGGCGTAATGTTAAATCGGATAAAAATGTTACAAGGCGATACACGCAGAGTATCGATATAAATATCAAATTTTATAAATTCCTCGATGATATCAGAAATCATCGCAGTACGATCAATAGTTTCTATATTCCATTCAACAACAAGCATGATAATCACTATAATTAAATTATAATGACAGAACATAAAATAGTAATTGTCTGAGTTAAATCGAATTTTGATAAATACGCTGAATGTGCGAAACTTTAGCCTCAATTTTCGGTTAACTTTGGGGGCTCTGTCGCAAACTTTTTGCTCGGTACAAATATGCTTATTTCAGCTGCAAATATGGCGTAAATGTAATGACCCAATAGTTAATGATGAATGAAGTACTTGCAGACCAGACAATAATCTGAAGATCTAGTGATTGTAAATCAAAAATGGCCAACTAAGAATGTGACCCAAGACAACTTTTTATTGCTTCGTGATTCTGTGAATGGATGCTTTCATTAAACAAGTTAGAAATATTTTGGAAACAAATAAATTTACTTATAATAACAGTGTCAGATGGGTAATTTGGTGATTGTCATTTATTATATAGAATCAAAAAGGGCGCAATTAAATGCGCCCTTTTGGTTAATGTTTAAATTGATTTACTTGGTTGTTGAGACACACTGCAATTTGCCTTAAGTCTTCAGACAGTGTTCGTGAGTTAGATGCTTCATTTGTTAAGTGTGTCGATATATCGCTCACTTGTTGGATGTTGACACTGACTTCTTCAGTGACGGTTCTTTGCTCGGAGGCGGCGTTCGATATCTGCGATGCCATATCCGAAATCTCTTGTATCGAGACCGTGATTTTCTCTAGTGCAGCCGTCGCATCATTGGCATCCTCCACACTTGATGAGGCAAGATCACGACTTCTTGTCATCGACTCAACCGCTTCCGTACTGTTTTGCTGCAGGCTTTCAATCATGTCTCTGATTTCAACCGTAGAGCTATGTGTGCGCTGTGAAAGCACTCGAACTTCATCGGCAACGACTGCAAAACCTCTCCCTTGCTCTCCTGCCCTTGCCGCTTCGATCGCTGCATTTAGAGCTAATAGGTTAGTTTGCTCAGATATATTGCTTATGGTGGATATGATGGTATTGATGTCTTGTGCATTTTTCGCCAGATCGCCTACGGTTTTCGCTGCGTTATCAAGCTGTTGTGCAAGGTTAGTGATGGAATCTTGGTTCCGCTCAATTACGCGCTTGCCTTCGTCACAGTGTTCTGTCGAACTCAATGCAGAGTTGGCTGTTTGTCTAGCGTTTGTCGCCACCTCTTCTGCTGCTGCGGACATTTCGTGAACGGCGGTCGCTATTTGTGAAACCTCATTTTGCTGTGCTGTGAGTGCATCACTTAGTTGAACGGCTAAATTGGTACTGACTTCGGATTGGCTACCTAGATTTTGCGATGATCCGGCAATGCCATGGACGATCTCTTGCAGTTTACTAATGAATGCGTTGACCTGGCTTGCCAATTTTCCTATTTCATCGTTGGTTTTGACCTCGATTCGTTTGGTTAAATCGCCATTCCCCTCTGCAAGGTCTTTCATGGACTCCGTTAGGCGTGTTAGAGGTAAAAGAGCTCGTTTCACAATTACGAGAGCGATCGTTGCAATGATTAACACTTGGATAATGCCCATGATGATGGACTGAGTGATTAGCTTGCTGTGAGCTGCGAACGCATGCTGTTTATCGATCATAACAGTGTAGAACCAGTCTGTATTTGCCACTCTTTTCGAAGTTAATAATACTTCTCTATTCGCGACTGTCGCTTCGACAAGTTCGTTGCTGCGCGCCAGTTCTTCTATTTTTGCTGCTGTGAGATCAGGGGTAATGTTGTCAATGCTCTTCAATGCTAGGTTTTGGTCTTGATGGGCGACGATCATTCCATTGCTGTTGGTAATGAATGCCATAACCCCTTCTTCTTTTAAGTCAACGGCGTTGTTTACTAAAGCACTTATTTCCACATCGGCAGCAAGAACGCCAGACGATCCGCCAACTGAAAATGCTTTTGCAATAGTTACCACAAGCTGGTTTGATGAGGCGTCAAGATACGGTTGTGTCAGGTGTGCCGTGCTCTTTTTCTTGGCGTCTATATACCAAGGTCGCGTTCTAGGGTTGAAGCCTTCGGGTACATCAACCTTAGCACCGAGTAGGTATCGACCATCATCTACGGCGGCATAGACGACTCTAAATTGGCCCGCTTTTGTGGTGATCGCCAAATAGGACTCTTCATTGTTCGGGTGCTTAAAAGCTTCGGTAGAAATGACGGCAATATTTATTTTATCGCTTATCCATTGCTCCATCCGGTTGGTATTGCTTTCTAAGACCGTATTGGCGTATTGATTTATTGAACGCGTTGTTTCTTCGGATATTTGATTGCCGGTAATGCTTGTCTGCGCCGTCGTCATAATGGCGATTACCAGAATGAACGCGAAGGTGAGTTTTGCTTTTATTGATAGATCTGCCATGTGCCTCTGCTCGATATTTATAATTGCCCTTAAATATACAGTATGACATTCCATTAAAGTGTGACTGTTACTTGAATGCTTGAATATTTGAATATTTGAATATTTGAAGAGTGATATCAGATGAGTAATGCTTGCCAGGGAAATCCATGGGTACGCGAATTAATCGTTAGAAAAGTAATCTTGAGTACCACATGAACAATGTTTTGTCCGGCAGGAAAGGCAGCCTACCGGACAGCGCAGTATAGTATTATCACTACACTGCGACATAAGCTCCCCTATTCAAAGAACTTGAAGAACGGGGAAATAACCAGCAATAGACCAAAGATAAGCACGCACTGAGCTTGCAGCCCTTTGAATTTATGCAGTTTCTGCACTCGGTAAACGAGATAGCATGGGATTAAGCACGACACAACGCCGTAGAGTGGACTAGCAATGTGGAAGAAGATAACCACAGAGAAGCCTAGCGATACCCAGAAAGTTAGTAGGAGAACGATAAATACATAGACGCTCACACCGAGCACCTTGTGATTGATTCGCTCTTCCGGAATAAATCGCTGGATAATATTGACCAAAATACCTTTTACCGCTTCTTGGAAACCTAAATAAATACCAAAGAATGCCGTAACCACCGCCGATACGTTCAACAGTACCGTCATGATGTGGACTAGCTCACCAGGAATAACTTTTGCTGCCATAGCAAGGGCGGAGATATTAAGGTTAAATGCCTCAAGTGCTTGTTCGTAGGTAATTGAAAGTGAGAATGAAAATGAGAAAAATAAGATAATACTGATTAGTGTAATATAAGCAATACGATGGACACGAATAGCTTTATAAGTAGCAATTTCCTTGTTCTCTTCTCTTTTTCTGTAGGCAATATTCATTGGGTTCAATATCTGAATAAACACCGCTGAGAAAAATGCAAATGGAATTGTTAACAATACGTCGCGAGCAAAATCACCAATACCAGGGAATGCTTTAATGTTATTAAAATCCCAATGAGGAACCATAATAACGCCAAGTAGCACAATGATGCTGACTTTGACCACTACTAATGGACCTGAAACTTTAAACAGTAATTGCTCACCTCTGGATGCAACAAATATTAAAGCGGTCAGTACAATTAATGTGTAAGCGACGGAATCGGATAATACGCTTTCTGTTACCCCAAAAGTGTTTAAATAAGAGGCGCTGTCGTAAATAATTGCAGTGGAATAAATAAACATGCCATGAACAAGCATGATGAAATACAGAATCCCTAGCATCATCCCCCAGTTTTTCCCAAGATACTGGGAGATAATATTCGAGTAGTCCTCGCATATATCACTTTCGGATAACGTTTTCATGTAAAGGTTTTGCAACATATAGGTTGCAGGGTAAGCAATTAAGAATGCTGCAACAAAAACCCAGAGCCCTTTTAATCCTATTTGCACTGGCACAACCACTGTGCCGGCACCAATAGCCATACCGATATTTAAGAGTATCCAGCCTAGGTCATAGGTGGTCAGGGGCGTTTTTTTGTATTGATGTTTATCTATTTCGTTTGTAGCTGTAATCGTGGACATGAACTACTCCGTATAAACAATATTAAAAAATTGTCTTTTTTAATTTTTAGTATCCAGTTGTACCCCTATCAGGTACGAAATTCAGTAGTGTACCTACATCTGAATGCACTAATAGGGGTACATAAATCAAAGTTAGAAAATTGCCTTTTTAAAAGCTTGATCAAGGTCAGCAATAATATCTTCAGCATCTTCTAGACCGACAGAGATACGGATTAATCCGTCAGGAATGCCGGCTGCCATTCTTTGTTCTGGAGACATTGGAGAGTGAGTCATCGACGCTGGGTGTTGAATCAATGTTTCAGTGTCACCAAGACTTACGGCTAGTAAACAAAGCTCAACCGAATTCATGATGGTTTGCCCTTCTTGTACTCCGCCATTGATTTCAAAACTGATCACGCCACCAAAATCTGACATCTGTTTTTTCGCCAATTCATGGCTTGGATGTGAAGGCAGACCAGGGTAGTTAACCTTTGTAACTGCTGGATGCTGTTCTAAGAACTCAGCAACTTTCATTGCATTTGAACAGTGACGATCCATACGTACTGCTAGTGTCTTCAAGCCGCGCAAGGTTAGCCATGCGTTGAACGGGCTGATAACGCCACCAGTAATGTCTTTGACACCAACAAAGCGAGCTTGATTGATGAAATCTTGTTTACCAACAATTACACCAGCAACAACATCGCCGTGGCCATTGATGTATTTGGTTAAGCTGTGTACTACGATGTCAGCACCCAATTTTAGTGGGTTTTGGCAGTAAGGTGACATAAAGGTATTATCAACCACCAACAAAGCACCATTGTCATGAGCTAGTTGAGCACATGCTTTAACATCCATAACTGCTAGTGTTGGGTTAGCAGGGGTCTCAATGTAAATAATTTTGGTATTTGGTTTAATTGCTTCTTTAATATTGTCGACATTTGATGCGTCAACGAAATCAACGTCAATACCAAATTTTGGCAGGCTGTGTGATAACAAAGCATGAGTACAGCCATAGATTGCGCCTGAAGAAACAATGTGATCGCCTTGTCCACATAGAGTCAATAGAGTAGTAGAAATAGCAGAAATGCCTGATGCGGTCGCAAGTGCAGCTTCACCACCTTCTAACACTGCAAGCTTTTCTTCTAGTGCTGCTTGAGTCGGGTTGCCGATACGAGTGTAAATATAGCCAGGCTCTTCAAGTGCGAATCGTGCAGCACCTTGTTGAGCGCTTTCAAAAACAAACGTAGAAGTTTGAGTGATAGGGGTAGCAAGTGCACCAGTCGTTTCATCAGGGTGTTGACCAGCGTGGATGATTTTAGTGTTGTAGCCTTTATTTTGTAGGTTCATAGTTTTGTTTCCTATTAGTATATTAGTTTCTTAATGTCTTAATTAAATAAGTTATTATTCACCCATAATATAGCAAGGCCTGTGCCAACTTTTAAGTTATTGATTTTAAAGGGGTTGACTTTAATTTTGTGTAAATATAAGCACCAAAAGTGGAAATAAACTTTACAGACTCTACACCTGAACGAGGAAGAAAGAGGGGTTATCACATAATTTAACGACTTACGTAAAACTCAGCACAAGTCGTGATGAAACAGCGGCTGAAGTCTTTTTATATAACGCAGTAGCTCAATGGCTAATTAGTATAAATATAGAAGCAGAACGATTATTGTAGTGTATCTACGCCGCCTGATACGGTTTTGACATTCCTACTTCTATAAACCTAAACTCTGTGTAATAAAGAGGGTGTCACCAGCGTGATAATCTCTGAAATTCAATCTCCATTTAAAATAGTGCGACTGCACGCAAACACTCCGCTTAATATTCGTAAAGACTAAAATTGCTTATACGTTTGAAAGTTTTAATTCTCCAGCGTATAACGTTAATGGCGCTTTACCAAAATATAGCCGATCCAAATCTTACTTCTCACACCAACGTCTCACAAAGTTACGTTAACTCGATCACATTTATTCACTCAGTGTTCGGCTTTAAATGATTCATTCCATAGCAATAATGCGGACGATTATCCAACTTCCACACTTTATCCAATTATTATTACTAAATCTGTTGATATACCAATCCAGATCACTAAAGTTAAAAATTGGTTACATGATTCAATCACATTAGGATCGTTTGAGTATTTTTCAGGTAAAAAAAAGCGTGTTGATTTGCTGATGTCAATTGTCGATTATGCGCATTTTTCCACCACCATATAACGTTAGATCGACGCAAATGGTGACATTTATCACCCATTATTTTTCCTAGCAGAATAAGAAGGTGGCTATTACAATCCTGCCACATAAAAACTACAACATATTCACTGCCTCATTCTTTTGGGGTGGACGCTCAACTCTAAACGTGAAAAGGTCCTAAGCTCAATGAGTCCTGAAAAACATCTTCTCGACTGGCAAACGAACCAGACGGTTGCCGAAACTATCTCCCCATTACTCGGTCAACTTTATCGCCAAAAAGGGGTTGAAGTATTACTTTTCGGTAAAACCATAGTCAATGCAGCGACTATAGACATTATAAAAACTCACCGATTATCTCGACATTACAGTGGCACAGCCCTAACTCCTTCTCAAACTCTGCCTCTAATTCAAACGTTAATTGATATGCCACTTTCACCTTGTAAGGTCGATGTAGGTCAGTTAGCCGCAAAGTATTGGCAAAATCATGATGATGCCCACGCATTAAAAGACTTCCTTCATTCGGCACTTGTTACTGCAATGAATGGTGAAGGTGTCGGTACACCTAAAGATGTCGTTCTTTACGGTTTTGGTCGTATCGGTCGTTTGCTTACTCGCCTACTTGTTGAAAAGAGTGGTCCTGGTTACCCTCTTCGCCTGCGTGCTATTGTAGTTCGTGGTGGAAAAAATGGTGATCTGCAAAAGCGCGCCAGTCTATTGCGCCGTGATTCAGTACACGGTCAGTTCAATGGCAGCATTATTGTTGATGAAGAGCGCAAGGCTATTATTGCCAATGGTAATTACATTCAAATTATCTATGCAAACCAACCTGAAGACGTCGATTACACCCAATATGGCATCAATGATGCGTTAATCGTCGATAACACAGGTGTTTGGCGCGATACTGAAGGCTTAAGCAAACATCTGTCTTCGAAAGGCGCTAAAAAAGTACTACTGACCGCTCCAGGTAAAGGCGATATCAAGAACGTGGTCTTTGGCGTCAATGAAAATGTCATCCAGCCAGAAGACCTAATTATTTCTGCCGCAAGCTGCACAACGAATGCCATCACTCCAGTGCTGAAAGCCCTCAATGATCGCTATGGTATCGAGTCTGGTCACATTGAAACTGTGCATTCATTTACTAACGATCAGAACCTTATTGATAACTTCCACACAGGTGAAAGACGTGGTCGTAGTGCATCACTCAACATGGTTCTTACCTCTACTGGCGCAGCAAAAGCAGTTTCAAAGGCTCTGCCTGAACTGACAGGTAAGCTAACTGGCAATGCGATTCGAGTTCCTACACCTAACGTTTCAATGGCGGTAGCAAACCTAAACCTTGCAAATTCTGTAGAGCGCGATGAGCTAAACATCTATCTCCGTGATATGGCATTGAAATCTGAACTGGCGGGACAGATTGACTACACAGATTCGACTGAAGTAGTTTCAACTGATTTAGTGGGTTCTCGCTTTGCGGGTGTCGTTGATGGTGCTGCAACCATTGCACAAGATAAGCGTTGTGTACTTTATATTTGGTATGACAACGAATTTGGCTATAGCTGCCAAGTTGTTCATTGTATGGAACAAATGATGGGCGTTCGTTACAGCACCCTCGCTTAATGATTAAAGCTCCACAACATAATTATTATAAGTAACGCTACATACTCGCCGCTTCCTATTGAAGCGGCTTTTTTGTCATGTGTTCAGCAACGATTATTCTCTAGTAACATACGCTACTTTCTCGATACTAACAGCGAAGCTTGTCCTGCAATATGAAGCCGATATTCATGTTCAATTCATCTACTACAACGTATTCTAAACATCACTCATTGGTACAGCGTGAACAACTTTCACTCAACACTTTGAAACGACTGACAAATAAATGAGGTAATGTACATGATTCGTATACTTAACACTTTGATTGCGGTTATCACCGGCTTCTTTGTTTTAATTGGTGGGCTACTGATTGCTATCCCTCTAACTATCGTCGGAGCCATCACAGGTAGACGCCTAATTAAAGCCGTTGAAAAAGCACAACATAATCAAGCTAGCCAACAAAACGGTAACCACCGCGTTATCGACGGCGAGTTTGAAGAAGTCGCTAAATAAGGCATTGATCATCGTTTTAGAAAAACAGCTCGGTTTTAGAGATGAACTGATGGATTCTCGAACTCCAAACTTGCTATATTTGATAAGAGACTAATTGGCGTCAGGGAGTAAGACGATGAGCAAGAGACAAAGAGAAGTAACCTTACGCTTCTTAGCCGAACCAAGCGATGTTAACTTTGGTGGCAAAGTCCATGGTGGCGCAGCCATGAAGTGGATTGATTTAGCCGCCTATGCGTGCGCAGCCGGTTGGAGCGGAAAGTACTGTATTACCGCCTATGCTGGTGGTATTCGTTTCGTTTCCCCTATTCATGTTGGCAACTTGGTCGAGGTGAGCGCGAAGGTTATTTATACTGGCAGTAGTTCAATGCATATCGCGATTGATGTACAAGCGAGTGATCCTAAAGAACTGACCAATCGTCTAACCACTCATTGCATCGTGATCATGGTTGCAGTTGATGAAGAAGGGAAAACAACAAAAGTGCCTGAGTGGATACCTCAGTCAGCAGAGGATATCGAATTACGTGAATCTGCAATCAGGCTAATGAACATGCGAAAGCAAATTGGGGAAGAAATGGAAGCGCACGTAAAGTACCTAAAGTAGCTTCAGTTTCTGTAGTGAATTACACAACCGAGGTTGTAGCAAACAACTGTTAACTGAATGAAATTTCACTCACCCTGTCATTTTTCTTTCATCATTATTTGATTAAATCCGAGCTTACATTCTTTTTCAGGAACGCGAGCTTGGTGATCAAAGAAACGACCTTGAATGAAAGCACTCTCAACAACCCTAAAGCTGTCGAATATCAGTGGGTTCGTACTATGTATGTAGAGGGCTATAATCCAACTCAAATCAACCACTATATACAGGCTTGTTTTGGTGGTGACGCCTTATTTGCAGATCTGTTCCGCCGTGTCGCACTATCCCAAGAAAGCGTCTATGTTTTGCTTCAACATGTAGGTTGCGCCCCATCCAGTCGTGAACTTTAGTCTTATACAGAACAATATACCCAATAACAAATAGTGCTATCACAAATCAATAATAACAAAGAGTTAGATGTTGAATTCTTGCACTGTATCGCATCGAAGATGGCGGCGACTATGCCTAGTTGTTTGATGAAACTAATATTGGGGGCTAGAAAAGAAAAAGCCTGAGCAAAAGCCCAGGCAGGTTACAAAAACTGTTAGTAGGGATAGTAAGGAATCTAAGCTAACAGCCAGCTATGCGTAACGCCAATTTTGCACGTAACTTAACTGATCGGCGGCCAAACCAAGAGCGTTAAGAAACGATACAATTAGGCGACTCAGTGTCGCCTTTATTGTTGTGATAGTCCTCACCTAATCCTGATTGAATGTCCTCCGACCAATCAACATTAAGCAAGAAACTCGACAATACTTTTTCTCAGTACTTTCAGCTATAACCGTTTTCTAAACTGGTTAAAAATTCTGCTGAAAAAACGAGAATCCTTAGCCGTAGTTTGTATTAATATTTTACAGAAAGCAACCAGTTGCGACAGGATTCGCACTTTTGTGTCACTCAAATGAACACAACAGAGCATTTTCCGACTTAAACGACAGATAGAATTGATAGGATTATAATTTATAGTGATGATTTGAGCCTGTTACACACTCATTAGCGATCCGTCATATGACTTGGCAACACACTTGCTGCATCAACTCACAACTGATTTTATAAGGTAACTCTAGTACTTTATTATGAACAAGATGGCTTATTGAACGGTACAAAACAGCAAAATGTGCCCTAACTCAGTTTTAGCTTCGTAATAGTGCAACTTTGCACAATCTTCCCCCCTTACAGAGCAAGACATTTTTGTTTGGTTATACAGTCGAATTCACGAAGACTCATCATTCACTTTACGATGCCCCTGCAGTAAAGGCATAGTATCAACCATATCTTGAGCCGATACCGGATAAGCCTGACCAAAACCTTTCACGAACAAACCTTTTTGTGGCAGTAAATTAAACAATATAAAATCTTGCAGTTGGACCAACCCAGATACTATTTCTCCGTGTCTGTCTTCCATTTGTGAAATCACTTCCTGCCATAAGCTGGAATCACGTTCCACCTTTTGCGCTGTCGCATCGAAAGTCAGCCGAACACGAGCGAAAAGTTGCCGACTTGCGCTCTCGTCTTCAACCATCATAAGAGATACATGTGGGGTCGTGAGTAAATTCTGAGTATGGCGAGCCAATTCAGAGATCAGAACAAAATAACCATGCTGATTTTGAACAAAAGGGGCATAGCTGACATTTGGGTGCCCTTGTTCATCGACGGTCGCTAATTGTAAGGTGTAGCGCTGTTGCCGAAATACTTTGAGGTCGTTTTCTAGCTTAGCCTTTAGCCGCAGTTGGTGCACTTGGTCCATTCATCATATCCTACAATCATTTATCACTGCACTTAAATCGATTATAGACCGAGCGCAACGCATAATGTCACGATACCAGTCATTTCTTATTCTAATATAGGTTTCAAATAAGAAAGTTGAGATTCAGCGTAAAACGGTCTCAAATGGCTTGAATCACTATATGCAAACTTATCGTCAAGTTTCGTTGCACAAAATTCGTTACAAAGGTAATCAATTGGGTCAATTACATTCACACCGGCTGAATTAACTTTAGCCCATGCTTTATAATGCTCACCATATTTTGCTCGTACTGTTTCTACCGGAACCTGATCATTGAGATCATATCTCATAGCATACTTGGGATCGAAGTGTTTACCCATTGGTCCGCCGAGAATGACATATACTTCGTTTGCATTTTGTTTAGCCCACTCAATAAAGTCATTAAAGGCCTCTATACGGTTATCCAAACTATCTCCTGAATGCCCCAAATGCGCGTTAAATAAATAAAATGAAGTGACGACTTTCTCAAACTTTACGTTGTTAAACAGCCTCTTGTAACTCTGAATATTATCACAACTCCAATAAGGATTTTTCATTGTTGGGGCAAGAAAACAGCCGCCCTGTGTAACAAAATAAGCATTATAACCCTTTGTGTTTAACTTAACGTACGGGTATATATGCTCAATATGACTAGCTCCTAAAAATAATATATTACCTTCACCTTGACCTTCAATATAACGAACCTCATGAGTGCCTAGCTTCATATTGGGTTCCGGGTAACTCCAATCAGAGACAGCTTCAAACGATGCTAAATATTCTAATTTTTCCCTATCATCATATCTAAAAATAGCACCTTTGCTGGAAAATATTACAGCACCTAATATAGCGCAAAATATTGGAACAATACCGAACCCTATTAGGGTACGATGATTTATATTTTTAACATCGATAAATCTCTTTTTCTCTATAAATTGATAACTTAAATATCCGGTCACAATGGAGAGCACAATTCCAAATTTCCACCAATCTTCAATCATTAGAAATGCCCCTAGTACAACTATGGGCCAATGCCATAAGTAGATCGAATATGACCATCGACCTATGCTTGAAATTACGATATTTCTAAATGGTTTATATGTATTATCTTTTGCATATAAAATAAGACATGTACCTAACACTGGTATAAGTGCGTACTCTCCAGGCCATACTAGTCGACTACTAAAAGTAGCGTAAGAAAAGACGATAGAAACTAACCCTGCATTGGTCGCATATCTCCTAATGTTTTTAGGGATATTGATGGGAAATAGATAGACAACACCACCAATCAGCATTTCCCAAACACGGCTCGGCAGAAGATAGTACGCAGCCTGGGGGGAGTTATGTGAAAAGTAAACACTAAAAATGAATGAGAGTAATGTTCCGACTACGATAAGTTTCTTTGTTATATTCAGGCTTAAAACTCGTGAACATATTAAGATTACTATTGGATAAATAAGATAAAATTGCCATTCAACAGATAAAGACCATGTGTGAAGTAACCACTTTTCCTTAGAAGAAGCATGGAAATACCCAGAATCCATCCAATAGACAATATTTGAAACGAATGTCACGCTTGACAGGACTTGCATCCCCAATGGTTTGAAGTCCATAGGGTTTAAGCTAAACCAACCGACTAAAAGTAACACAATACACAAAAATGTTAAGGCTGGAACGATTCTATTCACCCTAGAAATTAGAAACTTTGTAAGCGAAAACTTTTCAGTTTCTAAACCTCTAAAAATTATGGATGTCATTAAATAGCCAGACAAAACAAAAAATATATCAACGCCAGCAAAGCCACCAGGTAGCCAGCTTGAATTAAAGTGAAATACAATTACACCTATAACAGCTAATGCTCTTAAAGCATTAATATCATGTCTAAAATCCATTTAAACTCATCGCCAGCCCACTATTTGAAGAGCTTCGATTAAACACTATTATCGCTATTAATACTTATCAAATATGACCGAGTCTAATTATTAATACATTTCAACAAAAGAATACACTGTCAATATATGCGAATGAGATCTAACTACTTCTATTAAAAAAATCCCCTGAGCCGCTACGCGACCCAGGGGATTTTTTTAACAAACTGAGTAAGATAACTTACTCTGCTGGTGTCTCTACCGCTGATTGTTCAGCTTCTATAACTGGTTCAGCAAACACTCGAGTCGGCTTCGCGACCAGATTGCGGTTTTCTTGGTTAACGTCTGTCAAAATCAATTCAAGAGTGTCACCTAAACGGAACTCAACTTGCTTATCAATAGACACTGTACCGTTGTCAGCATTGCATTCGATGCGCTCTTTATTACTCATAATAAGTGAGCTTGGGATAAACGCAGCCGCGCCATTCTCTAATAGGCGAACACGCATACCCGCACGGTTAATATCGAAAATTTCAGCATTAAACTTAGTCGCCTTAGCTGGTTCTTCCGCCAATGTGCGCGCGTACAACCAATCCGACACATTGCGCTCTGCCATGTTGTGGTGC
>ERZ794982.108-NODE-108-length-34053-cov-5.031767_pt1 | contig 34053 bp, 34 predicted proteins | sample MGYA00433071_ERZ794982 | MGnify/ENA primary metagenome ERZ794982 (study PRJEB30140, sample SAMN00862574) | bioreactor metagenome | study: EMG produced TPA metagenomics assembly of the Bioreactor inoculated with sediment Metagenome (bioreactor metagenome)...
TTTGCTTGCCATCGAGTTGGGCAGTGCGGGGTAACCTAAATGCTCACGACCGGCGGCAATTGCTCCAGACGATACTATTACTACTGAATGACCTAGTTTTTTGAGCTCTGCACACTGACGCACCAACTCCACCATATGAGCACGGTTTAGCTGTAACGTTCCGCCAGTAAGTACACTGGTACCAAGTTTTACAACCACGGTTTGAGGCTGCATCACTTTTCCGCATTGTTGATTCATTGTCATGATAAATTGAAATAATAAAAAACAAGAGCTGATGTTTTATCAATCAGCGGCGAATTTAACAAGCAGAAAAGGCGCTAAAAAGCGCCTTTTTATTGGTCAATGAGGATTCTCAATACTAATCAGACAAATTCAACCGATTCATCATGCAGAACAACATCAATCTCATACTCATTTTTTAACATTGTTAGTAAAGATTGATGAAAACTATTTTGAATGCGATTAACGTCCGCCACGGCTTTTTTAGGCAGAGCTTCGTCCACCCATTCGCCAAGGCTGTTGTATTTACCAATTCGATAACGAGCAGCAAATTGATTATCTTGCTGTTCCAACTCTAGCCACCAGCCCCAAAATTCACGCTCTTCTGGCGACTTTTTGTCGTTAACACAAACCCCTAAACAATCGAACAGGTATGAACCTTCCTTGCTTTGCGATTCTCTAAGGTAAGGCCCCAATGCCCTCAAACTCGTTAACAAGCGAAAATGAGTCGGAATTTTCGTCACTTTTGACATATTGACTCTCCATATCTTTAGTTTTAATTAAGCCAAATTCATTTTTGGACTTAATATTACTGTTAACTAAATTAGTAAAGAAGTCATCTCATTAACTCATCTTCCAACCATTTGATCGCTAAATCGAGGGATTGCTCATATCCTTGTGTAATAGTTTTGGAACTGATTTTCTTCGCTTTACCATAATCACTAAAAAGTGCCACCAACTGATTATCACTTAGCGGTGATACCGGATCGCCCTCTAGGCTCAACGCCAAAATAGGCACTCGAGTTTTACGGCTAGTCAATATGCCTTGGGTTTTTAAAGACCAAGCACGCATTTGAGCGGCAAGGCTATTAATGTCGACCACCTCTTTGCCGATGCGTGAAGCCAATAAGTCCAAATACATCTTCGACATTTTTTTCAGCTTATCTGGTGATGATAAAATATCATGGATCGGCGCCCCCAATGAAACACACGCTTTGATCTTGGTTTGTTCCATAAAAGAGAGTCGCACTAAAGCATTACCACCAAATCTAAAACCGATCAGCCCAACACGAAAATGATCAACCCAAGGAATCGATGGCAACTCATTAAGTACAGCCTGATGGATGCAAGAAGTATCTTCAGTTAAGGGCCAATGGCTAGAATGCCCAATAGATGGCATATCGACCGTGAGCATGGCTATATTTTTTTTCGACAGGTAGTCACGGAACAATCGCCACATATCACTTTGCATCGTATCTAACCCTGCACTCACCATCACCACTGGCTGAGGCTTTTCAGTACTGGTCATATGAAGATGGGCTACGACCTTCTTTCCTTTGTAAGGTACTTCGATACGTTTAATAATGAAGCGCGTTTTCTTGGTTGCCTCATGATAAGCCTTAGACGCAAGAACCTGAGCTTGTAGGGCAAGGTTGTCATTTTTCAGGTGTGGGTAACCAGCAATACTAAAACAGAGTGACGCATTAAATAATTCATCCGCCGATGATTCCCCTTGCAAGTCCTGGGCACGCTTTTGATGCTGCATTCCCAGCTTAGTCCACTCATAAGTCCAGTTACCACTGTGGTATCCCATAACCGTGTCTAGCCATTGTTCATGGGTACGAGAGTGCTTTGAACCCGCAATTCTCGCGAGCACTTCTTCCATCTCAATCGGATCAATGCCCTGCCAAGTCCATTGCAAGCGATGTAGATTGCGATACCAACTGGTGTTGGTATTTTCACGCATCTCATCCAAAAGAACACGATTGGTCGGCATATAACGAGTTAACTCAGAGGTCTCTTTCGCTTGCTTGTGCTTTACAAACAAAGTTTCTGAGAGATTCTTATTATCATTTTCTTCTGACATATTGGCACCTAACTATGACATCTGTGAACATAATAAACCTATTCTCTCGCTAAGGAGAAGGCAATGAGCGAGAAGATAAAGTCTATTCATACTAGTCAATAAATCGAATAGGTAAAAAAAATGACCCTTTCGGGTCATTTAACGAATTTTGAAATCTTTACTTTTGCTTGCGATTAATTGGCTCAACGTATTGAACAATTGTATCCCAAGGCTGTTCAATCCATGTATCTTGCGCGATATCAACCACGTAGTCATCAAGTAGCAAAGCACCTGATGGTTTTGCACAAACGGCAATCAATTTTGCTTTAGGATACATTTCACGCAGTTTACGTGCTGTATCACCACTATCTACTAGGTCTTCTACGATTAGGTAACCTTCGCCATCACCTTCTGGTGCTTTAATCACACTCATATCACGCTGATGATCATGGTCATAGCTAGAGATACAGATGGTATCTACATAACGAATGCCAAGTTCACGCGCAAGGATTGCGCCGGGAACTAGACCACCACGACTCACTGCCCAAATACCTTTCCATTGTTCAGCTGGCATCTGTTTTTCAGCTAGCTCACGGCAGTAGTTCTGCATGTTGTCCCAAGTAATAACGAATTTTTTACTCATTGTAATAACCTAATAATTTAAAGATTTGCATCCCCTAACACGCAAATAGTGCTCTCATGCAGAAAGTAGCAGAGTGCGAACAGCTGAATGGGGGCAAGCTGCGCAAACGATTATTCTACCCAAACAGACCTACAATACCAATGGGGAATTTCTTCTAATAAAAGAAAAGCCATAGCAGTGTGATCCACTATGGCTTTTACTATTCAATTTAGAATGCACCAAACTTGTAGCGGCTTGGCACACTATTGTACTTAAGCGAGCAAATACTTAATGATGAAGATTGCTGAAAGCACCCATACACTGACTGATACTTCACGACCTTTACCACTTAGCAATTTAATTGCAGCGTAAGAGATAAAGCCTAGAGCGATACCTTCAGCGATAGAGTAAGTTAACGGCATCAACAAGCAAGTAACGACAACCGGTGCCGCCTCAGTAAGGTCACGCCAATCGACACTCACAAGCCCTGACATCATTAGAATCGCAACGTAGAACAGTGCACCAGCCGTTGCATAAGCTGGGATCATTCCAGCTAGCGGAGCAAAGAATAAAGCGAGGATGAATAATAGACCAACAACAACGGCTGTTAAGCCTGTACGACCGCCAGCAGCAACACCCGCCGTCGATTCTACAAACGAAGTGGTGCTTGATGTACCTAACATTGCACCAACTGATGTTGCCGTAGAGTCTGCAAGTAGTGCTTTGCTCAAGCGAGGCAACTTACCATCTTCTTTGATCAGGTTTGCCTTAGTTGCAACTCCCACTAACGTGCCCGCCGTGTCAAAAAGATCGACAAATAAGAAGGCGAAAACCACTGAAATCATGCCAACTTCAAATACATCAGCAATGTTCATTTGCATCAGTGTTGGAGCAATGCTTGGTGGTGTAGACATTAATCCACCCCATTGAACATCACCGACGACAATACCAATAGCAGTGATAATTAAGATCGCGATCATTACAGCACCGCGCACGCCACGGTATACCAAACCAATAGTAAGGAAGAAACCCAGAGCAGCCAGAGCAGGCTTCAGGCTAGTAATGTCGCCGCGGCTTACCAACGTTGCAGGGTTATCAACCACGATACCCGCATTTTGCAGACCAATGAAGGCTAGGAAAAGACCGATACCTGCCGAGATACCGGTACGAAGAGACATTGGAATTGAGTTAATAATCCACTCTCGCACCTTAAAGATACTCAGTGCCATAAACAGGATACCAGATACAAATACCGCCCCTAGAGCGACTTGCCATGTATGACCCATGCCTAAAACAACACCGTAAGTGAAGAAAGCGTTCAAACCCATACCAGGCGCAAGTGCGATTGGATAGTTAGCAACAAAACCCATGATGAAACAGCCAATAGCAGCAGCTAGACAGGTAGCAACAAAAACAGCGCCTTTATCCATACCAGCATCAGCAAGCATCGCAGGGTTAACAAAAATGATATAAGCCATCGTCAGGAAGGTCGTCAAACCTGCGACGATCTCAGTTTTGACATTAGTGCCATTCTCACTGAGTTTGAACAGTTTCTCGAACATGGTCGAATCCTATAAAATTTGAAGTAAACGTTTGCGTAATCGATTGGCTGAGATTATAAAGTTATCAAATAACAAATTCCAGATAGAATTATCACTCTAATTAATATTTTTAGTTATAAAGCCACCGTAGCAGTAGCAAGAAAGACTATAAAACGCCCTGTTCTTCTTATTTTTCATAGCGTAAAAGCTACTAATCCGAGATTAATTATTTGATGAGAATTTGAACCGTGTTGTAAACTTTCAGCGACAAATTGCATCAAATTAGCAAACATTAGCGGTGTATATAACTAGGCTAATTGAGATTAATTTAGTTTGAGGTAAAAAAACGGATTTTGGAGCAAAATGGCGGGATAAAAAAACGCCACTCAAAGTGAGTGGCGGTCGAATCATGTCAGCTAAAATATACAGCTGTAAAAAAATTCCAATAATAGGGGTGAACAAAACTGTTCAGAAGCGAGCTAAGACTAGTAGCCAAAGCTTGCAGGGTATACAAAGTTACTTGTATAAACAGAGCTGTTTATCCAGAACATTGCACTTGGTAAACCTTTCATGCTATCACCTTTAAATCAATGCATTAAAAAAACAAACGTTGATTTCTCGGTTCCTTGGAGGCGATAAATCGGACTCATCCTTTGAGCGTTTTTTCTTCAACTTGTGAAGTTGGTTACAAATATACCTCAAAGAAAAAAAATTACAATACATTTGGCGATTAAAGTCACAAAAAAATCTTTAATTTGATTTATGTCAATTTATTTTCGTAATAAAATTACAGTTTATTGCCCATATAAATAAAACATTTTTGTAGCATTGAAAACGATTGCTTATAGCTAATTAACAACCATTGCTCGTATTACATACAGCGAATAACAAAAACTACCCACCCTCTACTCTCTTTCTAATGAGAGTGATATGCTAGCTTTCTCTAATTTGTAGGCCAGCTCTAGTATTTCGTGCCATATTTGGCGGCAATATCTTCAACATGATCTGGTCTTAAGTAATATAAGGAGTCATCCGTGTCTGAGTTCCATTCTGAAATCAGCAAGTTAGCGCCTGCACCACTATGGCAATTCTTCGATAAAATTTGTTCTATTGCTCACCCTTCAAAGCATGAAGAAGCGTTAGCGCAATACATTGTGAGCTGGGCTCAAGAGCAAGGTTTAGACGTTCGCCGTGATCCAACGGGTAATGTTTTTATCAAGAAAGCAGCGACGCCAGGAATGGAAAATAAGAAAGGTGTTGTTCTTCAAGCGCACATTGATATGGTGCCGCAAAAAAATGAAGATACACAACACGATTTCACCATGGATGCCATCCAACCTTACATTGATGGGGAGTGGGTAACCGCAAAAGGCACAACACTAGGTGCTGACAATGGTATCGGCATGGCTTCTTGTCTTGCAGTACTTGCCTCGAATGATATTAAGCATGGCCCTATTGAAGTACTATTGACCATCGACGAAGAAGCTGGCATGACAGGCGCGTTTGGTCTAGAAGCGGGTTGGCTAGAAGGTGACATCCTTCTTAATACTGACTCAGAGCAAGAAGGCGAAGTTTACATGGGTTGCGCGGGTGGTATTGATGGCGAACTAACGCTAACAATAGAACGTGAAGCAATCCCTACCGGTTACACCACTCGTCAATTGGTATTGAAAGGTCTAAAAGGCGGTCACTCCGGTTGTGATATCAACACAGGTCGTGGCAATGCCAACAAACTGCTGGCTCGATTCCTCGCAGGTCACGCGCAAGAACTCGATTTACGTTTAGTTGAGTTTCGTGGCGGTAGCTTGCGTAATGCTATTCCTCGAGAAGCCTTTGTTACTGTCGCACTACCAGAGCAAAACGAAGCCAAATTAGCTGAGCTGTTTGAATACTATACCGAATTGCTTCGCGCTGAACTCGGTCGTGTTGAAACAGACATTGTTACTTTTAATCAAGCAATAGAAGTAGCAGAAAGCAAAGTATTTACTTTAACAGCACAGCAAAGTTTCATCGCAACATTAAACGCACTACCAAATGGTGTAATTCGTATGAGCGATGATATCCAAGGTGTAGTAGAAACTTCTCTGAACGTTGGTGTCATTACGACTGAAGATGACAAAGTGACGATTCTTTGTTTGATCCGCTCTCTAATCGACTCGGGTCGCCACCAAGTAGAAAGCACACTCAGGTCGATTGCAGAGTTAGCGGGCGCAAACATTCAATTTAGCGGTGGATACCCTGGTTGGAAGCCGGATGCAGACTCTGAAATAATGCGAGTATTCCGCGACCTTTACAACGATATTTACGGTCACAAACCAAATATCATGGTGATCCATGCAGGTCTTGAATGTGGTCTATTTAAAGAACCATACCCTCACATGGACATGCTGTCGTTTGGTCCTACGATCAAGTTCCCACATTCACCAGATGAAAAAGTGGAAATCAGCACAGTTGCGTTATTCTGGGAGCAGATGGTTGCGCTGCTAGAAAATATTCCTAGCAAAGCTTAATTTGAAGCTTTTACATTAGCTAAAGTAATCCAAAAAGCCAGCTTGCATTAGCTGGCTTTTTCACCAACAGTGATAGAAATATTTTATCGTGACGATTGTTTATTTTCGCTAGTCACAAATAAGTCAGGTTGTTACAGTCGCCCCCCTTGAAGCGTCTTTGGGCAAACCATCTTGCCTTCTTCAAGCCATAACACCGTGTTGTTATGTTGGGAGCACACCATCCTGGGGTGTCTTATTTCTCTCATGTACTAATCTGTAATAGGCAGTCGTCCTCAAGCATCTATTTTGAGACGTGAGTTATTGGCTTAGATAATTAATTAGGCTATTTATAACTGCGCTTCAATACGCTGCTCACGTGAACGACATTATTACTTTTAGTATCAACAAAAAACTGAATAACTGCGATGAAGAAAGAAAAATTACTTGTAGGTTGGTGCGAGACACTACGCCTGCCTGGTCTAGGTATTGATAAAATTAACGCAAAAATCGACACTGGTGCCAGAACATCTTGCTTACACGCGTTTAAGGTCGAGAGCTTCACCAAGGAAGAGACATTATGGGTGCGTTTTTGGATACACCCAATCCAACACAACACGGAAGTAGAAGTTGTTTGTGAAGCGATAGTTAAAGACCAACGTGTCGTTCGTGACTCTGGTGGTCATGAAGAACAGCGCTTTGTGATTGAAACTGATATGAGCCTAGGCGGACAAACCTGGCCTGTCGAGATCACATTAAACAATCGTGAGAATATGGCATTTCGTATGCTACTTGGGCGCACAGCGATGCACCATCGCATCCAAGTTGACCCTGTTGAAACATATCTAATCCCGTTTGAGGAAAATAAATAATGAGAATTGGTATTCTGTCACGCAACGCGAATCTGTACTCTACTCGTCGTCTGATCGAAGCGTGTGAGATTCGAGGTCATGAAGTTAAAGTCGTTGATGCTCTGCGCTGTTACATGAATATCAATTCTAAAAAGCCAGAAATTCACTTCAAAGGTGAAGAGCTTTCTGGCTATGATGCGATTATTCCACGCATCGGTGCGTCGGTGACTTTTTACGGCACAGCGGTATTGCGTCAGTTTGAAATGATGGGTGTCTACCCAGTGAACGAATCAGTAGCGATTACACGCTCTCGTGACAAACTACGTTCAATGCAGCTTCTTTCTCGTAAAGGTATCGGTATGCCTATCACTGGTTTTGCAAGCAAACCAGATGATGTTAAAGATCTACTTGAAATGGTTGGCGGAGCGCCAGTTGTTATCAAGCTACTTGAAGGCACTCAAGGTATCGGTGTTGTGTTAGCAGAAACACGTAAGGCAGCAGAAAGCGTAGTAGAAGCTTTCATGGGCTTAAAAGCCAACATCATGGTACAAGAATTTATTAAAGAAGCAGGCGGTGCCGATATCCGCTGTTTCGTACTGGGTGATAAAGTGATCGCGGCAATGAAACGCCAAGGTGCAGAGGGTGAGTTCCGCTCTAACCTACATCGTGGTGGTAGCGCTTCACTAATTAAAATTACACCAGAAGAGCGCCGTACTGCGGTTGCTGCTGCGAAAATCATGGGTCTAAATGTGGCTGGGGTCGATCTACTTCGTTCAGACCGCGGTCCGTTAGTTATGGAAGTAAACTCATCTCCAGGTCTGGAAGGTATTGAGGCCGCTACCGGCAAAGACATCGCTGGAATGATTGTCGATTTTATTGAAAAGAACGCGGCAAGTAAAAGGACTAAAACTCGTGGCAAAGGCTAAAAAGAATCGTGCTTTTGAATTTCTCGGTGAGACTATCGAACCGGGCGAACGAAAGGTTGTTAAGTTAGAAGCGGCTAAGCTTTATACTCATTCACCTTTATCGATTCCAGTCGAAATCATCAATGGTCAGTTGGAAGGACCAACATTGATGGTAAACGCAGCAATTCATGGTGATGAACTCAATGGCGTTGAAATTGTACGCCAATTAATCAACACCATTGATGCTAGCAAACTGAAAGGCACTCTTATTGCGGTGCCTATTGTGAACGTATTTGGTTTTATTCATAAGTCTCGCTACTTGCCAGACCGCCGTGACTTAAATCGATGCTTCCCCGGGAGTGAAAAAGGTTCGCTTGCTTCTCGCATGGCGCACACCTTTTTCTCTCAAGTGGCAAAAGATTGTGATTACATTCTAGATCTTCACACTGGCGCAATTCACCGTACTAACTTGCCTCAAATTCGTGCGGATTTGAGCAACCCTGAAACACTTAGAATTGCACAAGCATTTGCAACACCAGTAACGGTTGATGCACCTTTACGTGATGGCTCTCTACGCAGTGAAGCTGAACGTCTTGGCATTCCAGTGCTGACTTATGAAGCTGGTGAAGCACTACGTTTTGAGCCAATCTGTATCAGTGCTGGTTACTATGGTGTACAACGCGTAATGCAGGCGATTGGCATGCTACGAGCGAGCCGCAAAAAGTTACCTACCACTGTGATTGCTAAATCGACCAGTTGGTTACGCGCAGAAACCGACGGAATTTTACGTACGGTTGTGACGCTGGGTGACAAGGTCGAGAAAAACCAGGTGTTGGCATACATCAATGCGCCACTTGGTCATGGTGAAATCGAACTAAAAGCTCGTAAAGGCGGCATCGTCATTGGGCAGCAAACGCTGCCATTAGTCAATGAAGGTGATGCTGTATTCCACTTAGCTTACTTTGAAGGCGATGACGACGAAGTTGAGCAAGTGGTAGAAGATTTTATTGAAGATTTTGTCGATGCCGATATCGATCTGCTGACTACAGGTCAAATCAATACGCCATCTTAATCTCTTGATTAAGATAGTAAAAAGCCCGCAATCGCGGGCTTTTTTGTTTTTCAACTTTACGCTAACCGAATGATGCCCAGATCACCGTCGCCACCAAAATCGGACAAACAAACTTCACATAGGCAGGCCACAGCTTACCAAACCAACCTTGCGTAAACTCAGGGCAACCGTGTTCAAGCTCTTTGATTTTCGCATTTCGGCTCCATACCCAACCACCAAATAAACAGAACATTAATGCTGCTGTCGGTTGTAGATATTGAGTAGCCACTGTGGCGACTAACCCAAACATAGCGGCAAAATTGTAGACAATCACCACGCTAAACAAGGCGATAAGTCCACCTAATACCCAGCTTGTTGCACCGCGCTTAGTATTCAAACGCTCGCTCACCAAAGAGACTGGGCACTCTAACATTGAAATCGACGACGTCAGTGCCGCAATAGTCAGTAGTAAGAAAAACGCGATAGCGAATAGTTGACCAAGCAAACCTAAACTATCAAACATCAATGGCAGCACAGTAAAAACTAACGTGTCTGAACTCAGTAGCGAGCCATCTTGTGCGTAGATTTGCACACCTTTTTGCATCGCAACAAACATGGCTGGCATTACAACCAAACCAGCAATAAAAGCCACCGCCGTGTCAACCAAAGTCACGCTCATTGCCATTTTCGGCAAGTTCTCTTTTTTGCTTAAATAAGAACCATAAATCAGCATGGAACAGCCACCAATGGTCAATGAGAAGAAGCCCTGCCCCATTGCCGCTAAGATCAATTTACGGTCCAACACTTTAGAAAAGTCAGGCACCAAATAGTGCTTTAAACCTTCCATCGCCCCCGCTTGCGTCATGATATAGACAAACAACAAGGCAAATAGCACAAAAAGTGCAGGCATCAATCGTGTTGACCACTTCTCAATACCTTGCTTAACACCACCTTGGACAATCAGAATCGTGAGAACATAAAAAATGAGAGTACCGAAAAGATTGCGTTCAACACTAAACCCTTTAAACCATGCAGTCGCCGTTTCGAAACCAAACACATCCGTTACCGCACCCAGCAAAAAGCAAATCAACCAGCCGCCAACAATGCTATAAAACGCCAGAACCATACTTGGCACGCTTAATCCAATCCAACCGACAATCCCACCAAAGAACTTCCCAACCGGATTGCTCGTAAGTGAACGCATGCTGTCTACAGGGTTCGCTTGACCCGAACGACCAATCGCCATTTCCACAACTAACATAGGAAATGCAACGATAAGAATCATTACTAGGTAAACCAACAAAAACGCACCACCACCATTGCTAGCAGCTTGCGTAGGGAAACCCCAAATATTACCAAGACCAACGGCTGCACCAGCCGCCGCTAATATAAAGCCAAGTCGAGAGCCGAAGTGCTCGCGGCTAGAAGTGTCTGCTTGTGTCATACTACTCACACAAAATACCAATAAACTAGTGTGCTAGTACATTATAACCATTCGCTTCTTAACGCAATATCTAATAGTGATTAATTCTTCATAAGAAAGCAGATAAACGTCATTCACGCTGCACGCAATCCTTAACGAAGTAGTAACAATATAAAAAAAGGCGCCAACTGGCGCCCTCTTGCATGAAACAACTCTAGATAACGAAGACCTGATAATCTTTCAGTTCAGGGATCTTTTTCAACACATCCTGCTCTTGCTCTGCGATATCATCCAACGAATCACAAAAATCTTGAGCTTGCAGCTCTGCCTGTTTAGCGTGCTCAGCCATTCGCTGTTCAACTCTCAGTTTCAATTCATACATACTTTCAGACAGTTCCGTTAAATTCAGCCCGTCTTCTTGCTGCATTTTTTCCGACAGCACCGTCATGGCATTACCCATAAATTCAGTCGAAAAAATCTCTTTCGCTTTGGCAAAATCTTCAGACCATGATTGCGTCATCTCGGCAAAACTTTGTGCAGGTAAGATCAAATCGCCATCTTTATAGTAACGCGCCTCAACATCTGCATAGAACGATTTAACCGCCTGCTTTACATCATCAAATGCATTCGGCGCATCCAGACTTTGCGCGACATCATCAATCAAATCATTCGCAAGCTTGATGCTATCATCAGCCATTTGTTTGGCTTTAGGTAGATAGTCATTCATCTTTTGGCGATAAGCTTTAATCGCAGCTTGCTGATCAGCACTCAACGTAATTTTCTCGCCATGAATAATTAGGTTGTTGTCACCATCCATTTTTGCCGTATCACCATTCGCTTGTGCAATTTCAATCTGCTCACCATCTAAGGTAATTTGATTTTGTAGATCGACACGGCACTGTGCTGCATAACCGCCAGCACTAACAAGGATAAGAGACAAGGTTATTAATTGTTTCATGGCTTTCACTTCATCGGGGAGTGTATCTTTTTTTACTATAACATTAATAATAGCAATAGATGTTAACGTACGGTCACGACTTGGTAGGTCATGGATTTGTCGGCAATGCGTAACTGCACCTCATCACCTTCCAGTTTACCTTTCAGTACTCTACCTAAAGGTGACTGAGTGGTGAGCAAATAAACTGGGTTACTTTGGTAACTGATCGCAAGACCACCAGCGCAGGGTGAAATAAAAAAGCGTTTTAATATTTCTTGTTCATCCTCTAGCTCAACATAAGCCCCAACCGCAATGGCTTGCACCTCAAAGCTACGCACTTTTAGATTTCGAAATACAGTCAACTCTTGCTCACACTCCTGAACACGCATCGCCTGCCCATGGGCTAAGTAGGAGGCCTCTAATGCAAGGGTATCGTACTTATGTTCTGGCACAGTTTCTTCATCAGTAGCGGCATCGATCGCTCGCTGCGTGGCTGCCAATGCAATTGAAAGCTTAGCTTCTAAGGCGGAAATAATTGCCGCTGTTATTATTTGTTTATCCATTCTCAAGACGGGTATTAATATGACAAGCCGAGAATAGCACAGGCGGTTAGAAGAAGCTTAATTGCTTGGTCTGCAACTCGGGTTTTAACATAACGTTTAATCCTAACAAGCGGATCTCGCGACCATTCTGCCGCTTCAATACATCAGCTAAAAGCTGACGAAAGTCATCCAACTCCAGTTGTGGGTGAATATGTTCTATAGTAGTCAGCTGAAAATCGGCAAATTTGACCTTAATGCCTTGTTTAAGGATGGTTTTATCCGGACTGGCTTTCGAAAGACGCACTTCAAGCTCAGGAAATAACTTTTCTTCAATCACCTGCCAACATTGTTGGTAACTGGAAATATTTTGGCTAAATGTGCGCTCTACACCCACTGACTTTCGCTCTCTCTCGACGACAATCTCACGCTCATCAATACCATGACTGCGCTTCCACAACGACTCCCCTTGGCGACCAAACCGACGCAGCAGTTCGAGATAATCGGTGTTTTTAATATCTTCACACAAATAAAAACCCGCTTGATGCAGCTTTTCCAAGCTCACCTTGCCTACTCCTGGGATCTTTTCTAACGGAAGTTTATCTATCACCTGTTGTACCTGATCCGGTGGGATAACAAATTGCCCATTGGGTTTATTAATATCAGAGGCAACTTTAGCAAGAAACTTTATCGGTGCGATGCCTGCAGAAGCGGTAAGGTTAAGTTCATTAAAGATGTCACGGCGAATCGATTCTGCAATCAGTGTCGCCGAGCCACGGCAAGCCGTCGCGTGGGTTACATCTAAATAAGCTTCATCTAGAGAGAGAGGTTCAATGATTGGCGTATAACGCTCGAAGATAGAGCGAATTTGAGATGATACTTGCTTGTATACATCCATTCGCCCGCGAACAACCACTATACTAGGACAAAGCTGTAACGCTCTTGCGGTAGGCATTGCACTGCGAACACCAAACTTGCGCGCTTCATAGTTACAGGTACTAATCACACCACGCTGTTTTTCACTACCACCGACAGCTAGCGGTCGATTTCGATATTGTGGAAAGTCACGCATTTCTACAGCCGCAAAAAAACAATCCATATCAACATGAATGATTTTTCGTACCTGTTCAGACATTACCTACACCAAATATACTGTTTAAAAAAACAGTATAGATAATCTCAAGGCTAAAGAACATAGTTTCTGCCTACAATGTACCATTTATCAACCTTACTGATAGCCGACACAATTATAACTCTTTATTCTTTATGCCAATAACGAGATTAAGAATGGAAGCAGTGTGAATAGAAAGATTTTAGTTGTCGAAGATAGCCTGACATTTCGTAACTATTTAGAGCAGTTATTATCTCAAGTGGGTTATCAGGTATTTTGTGCCAAGAACATTGCTGAAGCTAACGCGATACTGTTGAGCGAACCAGATCTGCTTTGCTGCGTGCTAGACTATTGCTTACCCGATGGACAAGATGGTGAAGTGATCGAGTTAGCACTTACTCACCAACACAAAGTTATTGTTCTTACTGCGCTTTTCAACCCTGAACTACGTGAGAATATGCTGGCGAAAGGCGTCGTCGACTACTTATTAAAAGACAGTACGGCATCGGTCTCTTATATATTGCCTCTAGTTCAGCGATTAGAAAAAAATCAGCAGCACAAATGTTTGGTGGTCGATGATTCTCAAACGGTACGTAATCACGTAGTTCAGTTGCTAGAGCATCAATACATCTCAACAGCTCAAGCTGAAAACGGAGCAGAAGCTCTGGTTCAACTAAAAAGTGATACGGCGATTACTTTTGTGATTACCGATCATGATATGCCCGAAAAAGACGGTGTTTCGATGATTCGTGAGATTCGCCAGAACTGGGATCGTAATCGACTGCCTGTTTTGGGCTTATCGGCAACGGATGATGCTACCCTTACTGCGCAATTTCTTAAAGCTGGGGCGAATGACTTTTTAAATAAGCCATTTAACCCAGAAGAATTTTATTGTCGCGTTCATCAAATCCTCGATATGAAAGAAGCAACAAACGAGCTCTATCGTATGGCAAACCAAGATGCGCTTACTGGCTTATGGAACCGTCGCTATCTCTTTAATCAAGCCTGTAGTGGCTGCAGCGTGCGAAACATCGCGATGCTCGATATCGACTACTTCAAAAAGGTTAATGATAATTATGGTCATGATGGTGGAGATACGGCTCTAATCACTATTGCGAAAATACTTAGCCTTTATTTCCCTAATGATATTGTTGCGCGTTTTGGCGGTGAAGAATTTTGCATCCAAGCTTGCGGCGAGTTTGATGACTTTGCGAGTCGTTTAGACAAGTTACGTCAACGGATAGAAAAAACCACCATTACTCATAATGATACGGCGTTCAAGATAACCATCAGCATTGGTGCAGCCCCAAGTGATGTCTCACTCGAACAACAAATTAAACTTGCTGACAATAGGCTCTACCAAGCCAAAGAAGACGGTCGTAATCGGGTTATCTTTAACTGACCTATCACTAAAAATAAAAAACCGGCTTAGTAGCCGGTTTTTTTAATCTCTATCGTGGCAAAACGACTATGCGATACGATCCTTTTCCCATGCAGCAAGCTTTTCTGCTCGGATTGCGGCACGTGCTTCACGCTTCTTACGCGCATCACAAGGTTCAGGACAATTACACACTTTCTCTATGCCCACAGCACCCAAACCACCACAACTACCTTTCACGACTTTCTTTTGGAAGATGTAACCAACAGCCATTGCTGCAATTACTGCCATGAAGACCCCAAATGTGATCAAAAATGTACTCATATTGATGTGCCCACTTAGCTCGTTATTTATTGATGAATGGCTTATACGCTTCAGAAGCCAATTCTTTAAAACCATCTTCTGTCTTCACGATCATGAAAACAGGGATATTATTCTCATTGGCGATTCTCATACCGCGTTCTTCACCAAGTACCATCAAACCTGTTGCTAAACCATCGGCTGTCATTGACGATTTATCTAGCACGGTGACTGACACTACTTTGTGGTTAATCGGTTTACCCGTTTTTGGGTCAATAATGTGTGAGTATCGCACACCATCGCTCTCAAAGTAATTTCGGTAGTCACCGCTTGTTGCCACCGCCATATCACCCGGCTCGATGATTTCCTGAATATTCCGTTCATTTACAGTTGGCTTCTCAATCGCAATACGCCAGGCAATACCTTCACGATTAAGCCCTTTAAGGCGCATCTCTCCGCCCACCTCAACCATGTAGTTATTGATACCTTCAGCTTGCAGATAATCGGCAACCACATCAACACCCCAACCTTTAGCAATCGTCGAAAGATCAACGTACAAGTTAGGAATATCTTTGCTCAACGTATTACCATCAATAGATAGATGCTCGATACCAATATTCGCTTTTCGTGCCGCTAACTCTTCATCTGTTGGTACGACATCAGGTCGTGCTTCTGGTCCAAAGCCCCAAAGATTAACAAGTGGACCCACCGTAACATCTAATGCGCCAAGAGTTAGACCGTTCAAGCGCATCGCTTCTTTCACTACTGTGGCTGTTTGTGATGACACTTCAAACGGCTCACTGGTTTGGTGTTGATTGAAGCGACTTAATTCAGAGTCTTTACGGTACGTCGACATTTGATCGTTCACTTGTTCAAGTAAACGATCAATCTCGGTTTGTAGTACTTGAGCTGATGGAATACCTTCTTGCTCGATATACTTAACATTATAGGTGGTCCCCATTGTTGGACCAGTTAAATGAACCTGTTCGACCGATTTTTCACAACCAGCCAGTACTAACAGAGAAGCAAAGACAACAAGCCATTTTTTCACTTGTTTACTCCTAATACGTTTTCAGAAAATATAGGGTAGCTGTTGATATTCATCAGCTATCTTATATTCACTAAGACCATAAAATTATGGCTGACCCTAGAGTCAGCCATCTTATACATCATTGGTGAAATACTCATTTCAAATGATTTGTCGTTGTGGCTAGGCAGTAGTGCCGACTTATCGCTATGAGCATAGATAACTATGTGATTAGCGGAAGTTGACACTACTAACAACGCCAAGGCGTCAAATCAGAAGAAATTAGCCACCGAAGTCATCTAGAAGAATGTTCTCATCTTCCACACCTAGATCTTTCAGCATGCCGATAACAGCCGCGTTCATCATAGGTGGACCACACATGTAGTATTCACAATCTTCTGGCGCTTCGTGATCACGTAGGTAGTTCTCATAAAGAACGTTGTGAATGAAACCTGTGTAACCATCCCAGTTATCTTCTGGCATAGGGTCAGACAGTGCACAGTGCCATACGAAGTTGTCATTCTCAGCCGCTAGGCCATCGAAATCTTCCACGTAGAACATTTCGCGCTTAGAACGAGCACCATACCAGTAAGACATCTTACGCTTAGATTTAAGACGCAGAAGTTGGTCAAAGATATGAGAACGCATTGGCGCCATACCTGCACCACCACCGATGAAGACCATTTCATTGTCTGTGTCTTTAGCGAAGAACTCACCAAATGGACCTGAAATAGTACACTTATCACCCGCTTTTAGAGACCAAATGTAAGATGACATCACACCTGGTGGCACGTCTGGGTTATTTGGCGGCGGCGTTGCGATACGCACGTTAAGCTTGATGATGCCTTTCTCTTCTGGGTATGAAGCCATAGAGTAAGCACGAATCGAAGGCTCTTTGACGATAGACTCGTAACGGAACAAGTTAAACTTATCCCAATCACCACGATACTCTTCAGGAATATCGTAATCTGCGTATTTAACGTGATGTGGTTCAGCTTCAATCTGGATGTAACCACCAGCGCGGAATGGCACTTCTTCACCTTCAGGAATAGCCAGAGCCAACTCCTTGATGAAAGTGGCTTCGTTATCGTTAGAGATAACCGTACATTCCCACTTCTTAACACCAAAGATTTCTTCTGGAAGTTCGATTTCCATGTCCGCTTTCACTGCTACTTGGCATGCTAGGCGTTCACCTTCACGAGCTTCACCTTTTGTGATGTGATCAAGTTCTGTTGGTAGAATATCACCACCGCCAGATTTCACTTTCACTCGGCACTGACCACAAGAGCCACCACCACCACAAGCTGATGATACAAAGATACCTTTGTTCGCCATTGCGCTAAGTAGTTTGTCGCCCGGAGAAGTAATAAAACTCTTCTCTGGGTCGCCGTTAACTGAAATAGTAACGTCACCTGTAGGTACTAGCTTAGATTTAGCGAACAAAATCACTAAAACCAAAGCAAGTAAAATAATGGTAAACATCACTACACCAAGAATAATGCTTTGCATTTGTTATTCCTTATTATGGGTGCTTACCCTACAGTTGAACACCAGAGAAAGACATAAAGCCTAACGCCATTAAACCAACAGTGATAAAGGTAATACCAAGACCACGTAGACCTGGAGGTACGTCAGAGTACTTCATCTTCTCACGGATACCCGCAAGAGCGACAATCGCTAACATCCAACCCACACCAGAGCCAAACCCGTAAACTACCGATTCAACAAAGTTGTAGTCACGCTGTACCATGAACGATACACCACCAAAGATCGCACAGTTAACTGTGATCAAAGGTAGGAAGATACCGAGCGCGTTGTACAAAGGTGGGAAGAAACGGTCGAGGATCATTTCTAGAATTTGTACTAATGCCGCAATTACACCGATGAAGGTAATGAAGTTAAGGAAGCTTAAGTCCACTCCTGAAACCAGTGCATTCTCTTTCAAAACGTAGGTATAAACTAAGTTGTTTACAGGAACAGCGATGGTTAGTACCACCACAACTGCAACACCTAGACCGAACGAAGTTTTAACTTTCTTCGATACGGCAAGGAAAGTACACATACCTAGGAAGAAAGAGAGCGCCATGTTTTCGATGAAAATCGATTTAACTAACAGACTAATGTAATGTTCCATGACGCTACTCCTTCGCTTCTACTTGTTCTGGTCTAATGATACGGATAGCCCAGATCATGAAACCGATCAGGAAGAATGCCGATGGTGCAAGTAGCATTAGACCGTTTGGTTGATACCAACCACCGTTACTTACTAGCGGTAGAACTTCCAAACCAAATAGTTTGCCTGAGCCAAATAGCTCACGGAAGAACGCAACAGTAATAAGTACGAAACCGTAACCAAGACCATTACCAATACCGTCAATTAATGAAGGTAGTGGCGTTGACTTCATTGCGAATGCTTCAGCACGTCCCATTACAATACAGTTAGTAATGATCAAACCTACGAATACTGATAGCTGCTTAGAGATATCGTATAAATAAGCTTTCAATACTTCATCAACCACAATTACTAGAGAAGCGATGATTGCCATCTGAACGATGATACGTACGCTGTTAGGAATGTGGTTACGGATTAGAGATACCGAAAAGTTAGACAAAGCAGTTACAAATGTTACTGCAAGCGTCATTACAAATGCTGTCTCTAGTTTGGTTGTTACTGCAAGAGCAGAACAGACACCAAGAACTTGTAGCGCGATTGGGTTGTTATCCAACACTGGCGCCAAAATGCTCTTTTTAATGTTTTGTGCACTAGACATTAGTTCAGACCTCCGTCACGAACTTTAGCAAGGAAAGGACCAAAGCCCATATCACCTAACCAAAAGTCGAATGTACCCTGAACACCGTTACCAGTTAGTGTCGCGCCTGAAAGGCCATCAACACCGTGCTCAGAATCTGCAGGTGCACCACCTTTCACAATTTTAATTGCTGGTTTGTGGTTTTCGTCGAATAGTTTCTTGCCAACGAACTGCTCACGCCAAGTTGGGTTTTCAACCTCACCACCAAGTCCAGGAGTTTCACCTTGCTCGTAGTAAGTCATACCCGCAATCGTGTCGCCGTCAGTTTCAACAGCAACGAAAGCGTACATCATTGACCATAGACCGGTACCGTGTACTGGAATGATCACTTTAGACACTTCATTGCCCTGCTTAACGAGATAAACTACACCAACGTCAGCACGACGAATGATCTTCGCTTTATCTTGCTCAGCAGTCAGCTTAATTGAGTGTGCTGACTCTTTCGCAGCTTTACGCTGGTCATAGTTTTCAGCAGTAAGACCGTCTTCGGTCTTCTCAATAAAGTCACCTGTTTTAAAGTCGACTAAACGTGGTTCAATGCTCTCTTTAAACTGAGCTGGAATATCGCTTGATAGCTCGATGCCAGCCACTTCTAAAATTTTAGTTTGCTTATCTAGAGCTGCATTGGCAATTTGCTTATCACGCAAACCAACCGCCGCTGTTGATACGATGATTGAGCACACTAAGCTCAATGCGATAACAACAAACAGCGTCTTTTTAATGCTATCGTTATTACTTGCCATAGCGTGCTAGTCTCCGCTTAATGTTCTTCTCAATAACCAAGTGGTCAAACAGAGGTGCAAACAGGTTCGCGAATAGAATCGCCAGCATCATACCCTCAGGGTAAGCTGGGTTAACTACACGAATCATTACACACATTGCACCAATTAAGATGCCGTACCACCACTTACCGCCATTGGTAAATGAAGCTGATACTGGATCTGTCGCCATGAAGAACATACCGAATGCAAAACCACCTAGAACTAGGTGCCAGTGCCAAGGCATATTAAACATTGGGTTAGTGTCTGAACCGATTACGTTGAATAGAGTCGCTACAGCAATCATACCGATCATCGTACCGGCAATAATGCGCCAAGACGCGATTCGCATGTACACGATCATCGCCGCACCAATCATCAGTGCTAGCGTTGATACTTCACCAATTGAACCTGGGATATTACCGATGAATGCATCCATCCAAGTAATATTTGCGCCAGTCACATTGTTAATCAGCGCACCACTACCACCATGAGCCCATTGACTCAGAGCAGTTGCACCAGAGAAACCGTCAGCAGCCGTCCAAACGACATCACCTGAAATCTGAGCTGGGTATGCGAAGAACAAGAATGCGCGACCAGCAAGTGCTGGGTTCAAGAAGTTACGACCAGTACCACCAAAGATCTCTTTAGCAACGACAACACCAAAGGTAATACCTAGTGCTGCTTGCCATAGAGGAAGTGTTGGCGGAACAATCAGTGCAAATAGAATAGAAGTCACGAAGAAGCCTTCGTTTACTTCGTGTTTACGCACCATACAGAAAAGTACTTCCCAGAAACCACCAACAATGAACACTGTTGCGTAGATTGGTAAGAAGTAAGTCGCACCAAGTAGCATTTTACTGCCCACACCGGCGTCTGCGCCAAGCGTGCCACCAACCATTTCGGTTAGCCAGTAATGCCAGTTACCTGCGATAACTGTTGCTAGTTCGGCACCAGCATACATATGGTTTAGTGCGGCGATCGCTTGACCACCTGCGTTATACATACCCCAGAACACTGCTGGGAATACTGCAAACCAAACCATGATCATGATGCGTTTTAAGTCAACGCTGTCACGAACGTGCGAGCTTTTCTTTGTCACTAGACCAGGCGTGTAGAAAAGGGTCGCTGCTGCTTCATAAAGCGCAAACCACTTCTCATGTTTACCACCTGGCTCAAAATGATGCTCGATATCCTCAAGGAATTTTTTAAGCATGGATTACCCTTCCTTCACAATGGTATCTAGGCATTCACGAAGCAGTTCACCGTACTCGTACTTACCTGGACATACAAAGGTACACAATGCTACATCTTCTTCATCTAACTCAAGTGCGCCCAACGCTTGCGCGCTGTCGGTATCACCTGCACATAGATCACGAAGTAGCAATGTCGGTTCCATATCAAGTGGCATTACGCGCTCGTAATTACCAATTGGAACCATGGCACGATCACTACCGTTGGTGGTGGTTGTCATATTGAACAACTGACCTTTGAAGATGTGACCAAGGAAAGATTTTGTCACTGAGAATTTGTTCTTACCAGGCACAGCCCAGCCAAACAACTCCTTCTCACGACCTTCTCGTAATACCGAAACTTGCTGATGGTAGCGACCAAGGTAAGCATGCGGACCAGAAGCTTGAGTACCAGATAGTACTGAACCTGAGATCACACGTACTTCGCCAGGCATTAATTCGTTATCCGTCAACTCTTCAAGGCTAGCACCAAGAACAGTACGAACTAAACGAGGCTTGTTCACTACAGGACCTGCCAGAGAAACAACACGATCTGTGTTTAGCTCACCAGTTAGGAACAATTTGCCAACAGCGATAACGTCTTGGTAGTTGATGCTCCATGCCACATTTTCTACATTTACCGGATATAGGTAATGCATGTGGGTACCCGCAAGACCTGCAGGGTGAGGACCATCAAACACATGCTCTTCAACATTGGACTGAGAAGAACGAGGTAGACTTGAGCCAGATTTACAAACGTAAACCTTACCTTCAGTTAGGGCTGAGAGAATGTCTAGACCCGCAACAAATGCTTCTTGTTGTTCATTGATGATCAACTCAGGCTGAGCTGCTAACGGATTGGTATCCATAGCAGTAACAAAGATAGCCTTAGTAGAAGATTCGATTGCTGGGACCTTGCTAAACGGACGAGTACGTAAAGCTGTCCAAAGACCTGATTCAACCAACTGAGATTTGACCACTTCACGATCTAAACCTGTTAATTGAGCAGCTTCAAACTTATCGAAAGTAACTTGCTCTTCACCTGCCACTTCAATCACTACAGATTGAAGGACACGTTTAGCGCCACGGTTAACTTCGATCACTTTACCGCTTGCTGGTGAAGTAAATTTCACGCCTGGGTTCTTCTTATCTTCGAAAAGAACTTGCGCTTTCTTCACTTCATCGCCTACGCGAACATGCATGGTAGGACGCATGCCGACGTACTCTTCGCCAAGCAAGGCGACTTTTTTGATGGCTTTGCCATCACTAATCACCTGGGCAGGAGTTCCCGCGATAGGAAGATCCAAACCCTTTTTTATTGTAATCATACGCACTTGCACTACTTTTATCGGGAAAAAGATTCTTGAGATTGCGTAACTTTTAGACACGACATTAGTGTCCGGTTCCGGCGTCAGTTACAGCCAGAATCGCAACATCCTATTAAAATTTTCGTCACACATAATGAGTGATATTTATCAGGGGTGATAGTCTATCATCAATTTGGAATATGATGCCATGATCAATGGTAGGTATAGTGCGATTAATTGTTAGGAATTGAGTTTAAAAGGTTAAAGAATGGTCATATTTTTGACCTATCGCACATCCTCAAACGGAATCTCCAGCCTTCTTTCTTATTGACAATTAACATAGTGAAACAAGTTTTGTTAATTTGTCGCAATTGCTACTTTGTGTCCACATTGTTAAAGGATATGTTTTAAACAGATAAAAAAAGCAGCTTTCGCTGCTTTTAAAAAATCTATTTTTTGCCACCCAAGCACATTGGGCTGTGAGGCGCTCTTTGCTGCTCACTCCACTCATCTGGAGTATAAGTATGGATAGCCAATGCATGGATGTGATGTGCTAACTCGTCAGCCAAAGCTTGATTAACCATACGATGTCTTGCCAGTAAGCGTAATCCTTCAAATAACTCGCTCACCACTATCACTTTAAAGTGGCTTTCCGCACCAGGGGCTACGTTGTGCATGTAGCTCTCATTGATTACATCTAGATGTTTCGGAGAGAGGTGTTGGTGCAATTTAGTCTGTATGGTTTGTTCAATCATCGTGTTTCACCGCGTACTATTAACAACATTACTGATTATTATCAACGCATCATAGTATTCTCACGTTTAAATCGAAAGGTTTTAGTTTTCAGTTCCGCTCTCATCTGCGACAATTTCATTTAATTAAAAAAACTGCAGCGTTCCATTTATGAAATCTGAGCTTACCCTCTTAGACCGCACCTTAACTCTCTTTCGTTATCCAATTCGAAACAATGAAACCTTGCAAGCATGGGACGCTGGCGATGAATACTTGATTAACCATATCGAGGAAATGTCATTGCCTAAGCAACAAAGAATCCTGATTCTCAATGATAGTTTTGGTGCGCTCTCTTGTTGGCTTTCAAAAAATCACCATGTCACTATGGTCAGCGACTCTTACATAGCTCAACAAGCCACAAAGAAAAACCTTGAGCAAAACCATTGCAACCCAGTCACGATATTAAATAGCCTAGATGAATTGCCAAAAACAATTGACCTAGTGGTGATGCAAATCCCACGAAATAATCGCTATTTGACCTGGCAACTGGCACAAATTCGCCAACAACTGCCAGCCAATGTGACCGTGATTTCGGTAAATAAAGCCAAAGAAATCCATTCATCGACCCTAAAGCTGTTTGAAAAACATTTAGGCGAGACTACCACTTCATTAGCATGGAAGAAGCACCGTTTAGTCTTTAGCTCTGCCAACACTAATCAGCCTATAGGTGTGGAACCATTTACAGAATGGAAGGTGGATGGGCAGCAAATCACGCTAAAAAACCTTGCCAACGTATATTCAGGCGAAAGCTTGGATCAAGGCGCGCGATTTATGCTGGAGCACTTACCCAGTGGCAACAAACATAGCAAAGCCATCGACCTTGGTTGCGGTAATGGCGTACTGTCGGTGAAACTTGCACAGCTTAACTCAAACATGGCTATCACCTGTGTAGATGAAAGCCATATGGCTGTCGCCTCTGCCAAGCAGAACTTACTTGATAATGTTGCTGGAGAGCGTAAGTTTCAATTCGTCGCCAATAACTGTTTAGATGGTTTTGTCGATGATGAATACGACTTGGTGGTATGTAATCCTCCCTTCCACCAGCAGCAAGCTGTGACCGATCATATCGCTTGGCAAATGTTCTGTGATGCAAAGCATGTTCTAGGCAATGGCGGGCAATTATTAGTTATCGGCAATCGCCACCTCGGATACGATGTGAAGCTTAAGCGTCTCTTTGGTAAGTCAAATGTCACTCTAGTTGCTGCAAATAAAAAATTTGTGATTTTACAAGCAACTAAGTAGTCATCTATTATCCACTTAAACTTGAGCCTTTCAGCAAATTAGAAAAGGAAATGACAATGAGAAAACTGGTTCTAGCCGCGTCAATGGCATTACTGACTGCTTGTTCTGCACCTCAGCAAGAACAGCTTAACTTTACGCCACGCGCAGTGTTGAGCAATAGCAATATCGTAAATAACACTACATTCTCGCTAACCAGTAAAGATGTACGTTCAGCTCAGTATGTTGCACTTGTCGACAGCGGTCGTTCAAACATCGAACCGATTCATTCTAAGCAGAATGTGCGTATCGCACTTGAAAATGCACTACTAGAGCAATTTCAATCACAAGGTTTCCGCAGTTCAGTAAATAGCGAAAACTCTATTGTCGTTGAAGTACAAGAGCTACTGGTATCTATCAAACACTCTGTAATGGAAAATGAGATGGATGCGAAGCTAGTACTTGAGATTACTGCTGAAACCCCTCAAGGAAAACTAGTGAAAACTTACACAGGTAGCGCTGAGCGCAATGGGGCACTAAGTGCTTCAAATAGTGAAATTGAATTGGTATTAAATGACGTAGCCAACCTTGTGCTGCGTGAAGTGGCAAACGATCGTGAACTGCAAGGTTACATGCAGGAGCGTTTCTAATGTGGAAGTACGCCATTGCGTGTGCTGCACTCATTTCTAATTTTGCCTTTGCGGGTCCAAAAGTCGAGATGGAAACGAACGTCGGCTCATTTATCATTGAGCTTAATGAGCAGCAAGCGCCAACCACTGTTACCAACTTTCTAAAATACGTTAAAGATGGTAGCTATGTAGGCACACAGTTTCATCGTGTTATTCCTGGATTTATGGCACAAGGTGGTGGTTTTGATAGCAATATGAACCGTGCCGCTACCTACCCACCTATTCAAAACGAAGCAAACAACGGTTTGAAAAACAACGCTGCGACCATCGCTATGGCTCGCACTAATGAGCCAAACTCAGCCACGCGTCAGTTTTTTATTAACCTTGTAGATAATGATTTCTTGAATACCAGTGCACGTTCTGCGGGCTACGCGGTATTTGGTGAAGTCACTCAAGGTTTTGACGTTATCCAAAAAATGGCAAAACAACCAACTCATACCGTTGGTCGTTATCGCGATGTCCCTGTCGACGAAATCATAATCGAGAAAGTTACCTTAATCGATTAACGCAAGAGGCTCTCATCATACTGAGAGCCTTTCTATTTTATACTTCCACGCTTTCATCGCGAACAAAACAAAAGGAGTCGTTATGGCGAACGCTTCTCTATCATGGGTAGAAACTGTACGTAGTTACCTTGATAAACGCTTGCTATGGGTCTTCATGCTTGGCTGCTCCAGTGGTTTCCCCTGGGTCCTGATCGGTTCCAACATGTCTGGCTGGTTAAAAGATGCGGGCTTAACTCGAGCGGCGATCGGTTACTTTGGTAGTGTATTTGCTGTGTATGCGATTAACTTCCTTTGGGCACCTCTCGTCGACCGAGTGAAGTTACCAATACTGAACCACTATTTAGGGCAACGCCGAAGCTGGATATTTCTTTGCCAAGCTATCGTTCTTGTCTGCACCTTTTTCATTGCTGGTGTCGATCCTGCAAAAAGCTTAATGCTCACTTCTATGTTAGCGCTATGTATCGCAACGGCATCGTCAACCCAAGATATCGCGATCGACGCTTATCGTATTGACACCTTTCCCAAATCTGATTCGTCCAAACTGCCACAAGCCTCGGCTATGGCGGTAATTGGTTGGTGGACAGGCTACTCGTTACCAGGGTACCTCGCCTTTATCAACGCAGACAGTATCGGTTGGAATGGCGTTTATTATGGTATGACTGCTATTGTCGGTTTATTGATGCTATTCACTTTGCTGGTTGGTGAACCGCAAACTCGGCGTGAGGCGCTACAAGCCGAGGCAGAACAGCGTCATAGCCATGTGGTTGGTAACCGAGTTGTGGTTTGGTTAACGGTAACGCTTTTCGAACCTTTCATTGATTTCTTCCGACGTAATGGCTTTAGAGTTGCATTAACACTACTGCTGTTCGTGTTCTTATTTAAGATTGGTGAAGCGTTCCTCGGACGAATGTCGATAGCCTTTTATAAAGATATTGGCTTTAGTAACGAACAAATCGGTTATTACTCCAAGCTAATCGGTTGGGGGCTGACGATGTTGTTCACCTTACTTGGCAGCATGGTAAACGTAAAATTTGGGATCGTGCGCGGCTTGATGGTTGGCGGCATCGCTATGGCTGCCAGCAATTTGATGTTTGCTTGGATTGCTAAAGTTGGACCAAATGAGACGTTATTCTTGGCTACCTTAGTGGTTGATAACTTTACCTCGGCATTCTCAACAGTGGCATTTGTGTCTTTCCTTACCATGGTGACAGGACAAGCCTTCTCAGCCACTCAGTATGCCTTGCTCGCATCCTTGGGTAACTTAGGGCGAACTACGCTTGCGTCGTTTAGCGGCGAACTGGTCGACTATTTAGATGACTGGTCAATGTTCTTTGTCTTAACTGCACTGATGGTTATCCCAAGTTTGATCATGCTTTATTCATTGCGCCATTACTTCACTGGAGTGCTTGATCGTGCCAGTAAAGAGCATAGGTAACCCATTGAATAGCTATCGGTAATATTCTTATTACCCTACAAAAAAGGTCGCTTTAGCGACCTTTTTTGTAAGTTTATGGATACAACCCTTTACCAAATAAGTTAAAAATCCTTGCGACACCTTGAGTAAATATCAATGGCTCTGTCAGTACTGTTAAGCATAAACAATCTTCACCAGGTTTGGTAAATGGGCTGTGCTTAACTGAGCCATCTTTCAGCAGAAAATCTCCCGCTTTATATTGGCCATCTTCGTCACTAAAACTACCATGTAAAACCAGTGTCGATTCCACACCTTTATGAGTATGTTGCGGTATCCGCACATTCTCGCCGATATAGAGCAAATTGACTCTAGCTTGCTCACCAAGATCCACATGGGCACTTAATACCTTACCACCATAACTCTTCCACTCACCAATATCGTCAACAAATCGGCTCAATGATAAGGGCAATGTGAATTGTTTATTATTGACCGTAATGGTTTTAACTTTTCGGTTAAATTGAAATGGTTCAGGAAGTTCTTCGAGAGCGACAATTTTGTCAAACATCATCGACATATCGTCACTGGAGGTAACCTCACTCATTCCCCACTGTTCACCAGCTCGTTGCTCAAGTTGAGAACACTGGCTTTGGCAAGCTGGACACGTTTCAATATGAGTACCAATAGCAAATCCATTCACCGCGTCTAACTCGCCTTCAACATAGGCTTGCAACATTTCTAAACTTGGATGATAGCTCATAACTGGTCCGCCTCTATCGTCAATCTCAGTTTCTCAACAGCCAAACGTAAACGTGATTTAACCGTACCTAATGGTATATCGTACATTTCCGCCACCTGTTGATGAGGAAGATCTTCTAAGTAAACAGCTTGTACAACTTTACGTTGTGCCTCGGGCAAAATATCTAAAAATTTGATCACTTGCTCTTTTAACATCTCATGTTCAGGTGCATAGTGTTCAATCAGATCTGGCGGTAGAAAGTCAGAAGGCCAAATATCATCAGCAAGAATGTGCGCTTGGCGCCCTTTCTGTTTCCGTAGCAAATCGAAACATAGATTCCTCGCAATCGTGTAGATCCACGTTGACAATGCGCTTTTGCTACCATCGAACAAAGCACTTTTTTGCCAAACAGTAGCCATCGTCTCTTGTACCAACTCTACGGCAACCTGCTCGTTCCCCATGTGCTTGAAGGCAAACTGCTTAAGCCTTGGCGAAAAATGGGTAAAGACTATGGCGAAGGCGTTGGTATCTCGCTGCTTGACCAGCTCCATACATTCAGTCCATTTCGCCCGGGTGTAAGAATTGATGTCTTGTATACTCATTACCACATCCTTGATATTGGGGTATCTCTTGTTTACGCGCTAATGTCTAAAACGATCACTCCGATCGATTGTTAAATCTAGAAATCGCATCGTTTCAAGGCAGTCTTGTTGGTGAAGCAAATACTCGAACTGCTGAAAATCCACAGGCAGAAGCTCTAACCAACGTTGACTAACCCAAGAAGCATCATCAAAAAAGCATTGTTGATAAAGCTGAGCAATTTGAGGGAACTGCGCATATACACGTTGTAATTGTAGACTGATATAGTTTTGCTCGTCTGTTATTGCTCGCTCCTCCCAGCAAGGAAGCCAACTTACATGGGCAAACCGCAGACCATCCGCCTCTATTCTGAGATTGTTGAACTCAAATCGTCGAATCCCGACCACAGTAACGCCTAAAAAACCATCTTCTAATGATTCGAAATCCACTATTTTGACTAATGTTCCCCAACTAGACAGCTTACCTCTCAAATTTCCTTTGCTACGTTCAAACAGACAAATACCGAAGGTGCCATCCCCCTTGCTCGCATCCGTGACCAATCGTTTATATCTGGGCTCAAAGATTCTTAGCCGCATCTTTCCTTCCGGTAACACAACAGAACCAAGTGGAAAAAGCATTATTTCAGACATGACACTTCCTAAATTCTCTACTCAGGAGTCTTTACGAGGTGTTACCCGACATCGATCAGTTACGCTTTATGTTGGTTATTTGATCGGCATTAAATTACACATAAACGTTTGCGTAATCGATACCTTTGACACTATTTATGCAATTCACTAATCGCAACTTACAGAATGACGTTTATAATTCAGTAACGGGATATAGGTCACATTGATTTTACTAATTTTCAGCTTTCAGCACTTTCTTTTGCGACAAATATCAATATTATTCCCTGAAAAAATCACTCACAGCAACAGTTGTGCAACACAATTATAAACATCAAATTTCATACAAGAAGAGAGTTCACCTATGCGTAAATCACTTTTAGCTCTTGGCGTAGTAGCAGCAGTGGCAGCAGTGCCAGCACAAGCAGAATACTTATTTGGTTTTGGTAGCATGTACCTAGATTACCAAAAGTGGGGACAAGGTCTGGGTAACGATGACTCTAACTTTGGTCAAAAAATTTCGGATCGTGATCAAGCCGTAATTGGTATTGAAGGCGGCGCGGTTTTCGATTGGGGTCAAATTTACGGTTTCTATGACTACGAAGGTATTGACCGTGCCGGTGATGACCGCGGTGCGTCACTAAAAGGTACTATCCACTACAATCTGACTGAATCTGGCGTGAGTCTTTATGCGCAAGTGTACAACACAGACAAAGACAAAAACCCAGTATTACACGAGCAAAACCGTGTAGTTGGTCTTGGTTATACGGGTCTTAAAGGCGACGGATGGGGCTTTACTCCGTTCATCGGTTTCCACCAAGTAAATACTGAAGGTGGTATTAGTGGCAGCAACGGCGGTATGTTCGGTTACGTAGGTTACTACAATACTGACATCGCGGGTCAAAACTTCACCTTCTCTACTTGGAATGAACTAGAGTTTGCTCGCAATGACGAGTACGCAGACGTACAAAGTACCGAATTTGCATCAGGCGTTGACTCTGAAAGTTGGGGTCTAAATGGTAGCTTGAACGCGATGTGGAATGTGACTGATCACATTTCTACTGGTGTACTATACCGCTACACAGTCAACAAACTTGCGCGCCGTGATTACCAAGACATCATCATTTACCGCGTACAATACAACTTCTAATTAGGCTTATTGCCCGATACTAAGATAAGTATATTGCTTAAAAGGCACCAATCGGTGCCTTTTTTATTTGCTTTCCACTACTATCACATTATCCTCTGGGCAACGTTGTTAGTTGGTTTAACCCTATGAATATTGCGATTATTGGTCCAGGTGCGATAGGTTCACTTTGGGCAAGTTACTTAACCGATGCTGGGCATCAAGTGAATCTTTGGAGTCGACAGTCTGCTGCTGAATTAACAATTCAGCGAGATCAAGAAGCCGCCTTAAGCTTGTTAAACAATAATGAGCAAGCGCTGCAGCAGTCAGATATTATACTAGTTACTCTAAAAGCACCGATGGTACAAACGGTTTTATCAACCATAGCAAAATGCGTTCACCAAGATGCCATAATCGTACTCATGCATAATGGGATGGGAACTGCGCCAGGTGTTAATGCTCTGTTCCCAGAAAACCCTCTGCTATTAGCTACTACCACCCATGGGGCTTACCGTCCAAATGCCATGCAAGTGTTACATACTGGCAAAGGACAAACACTTTTAGGTGCCATAAACCCCAAAGGTGAACAGTGCCAATTTCTAATTGAAGTCTTCAACCATGCGTTAGCCGAGGTTACCTGGCATGAAAACATCAACCAAGCGCTGTGGAATAAGCTCGCCATCAACTGTGCCATCAATCCTTTGAGTGCTATTAATCAAGTGCGTAATGGTGAGTTAGCACAACAGCAATACCAACGCCAACTGCAAAGTATCGTCGATGAAATCAGTTTAGTTATGGCAGCAGAAAGATTTGATGTCGATGTGCATCAATTACGCCAAACGGTTGAGCATGTCATTCATGCCACTAGCGACAATTTTTCATCAATGGAGCAAGACATTGCCCATCGACGCCAAAGCGAGATAGACTTTATTACAGGATACGTACTTGATAAGGCTGCTGTACATAATATTGATGTACCCACCAATCTGGCACTTTATCAAGCCATCAAACAAATCGAACAAAGCTGGTAACTTATGCAAAAAAAAGTACTTGTTCCCATTGCCTCTGGCACTGAGGAAATGGAAGCAATCACCATTATCGATATCATGGTTCGTGCCGGTTATGATGTTGTCGTAGCGAGTGCTGACTTTTCAGGGCAACTGATAATGAAAGCATCACGTGGCGTCACGCTTACCGCTGATTGCCGCTTGGTTGATGTGGCAGATGATGAGTTTGACGCAGTTATATTATCGGGAGGTGTTGGTGGCTGTGAGGTATTTCGTGATAGCCCTGTATTAATTGAGATTGTTCGTCAGCAGATGTACGAAGGTAAACTTGTAGCGGCTATTTGTGCAGCTCCCGCTTTGGTACTCACCCATCATAACCTTTACCCTGATGCATTGATGACTTGCCACCCTAGTTTTGAAAGCCACATAGCGAAAAAGAACTGGCGAGTAAAACGTGTAACCTACGATGTAACCAGTAACTTGCTGACTAGCCAAGGTCCAGGCACTGCGCTGGAATTTGCCATGGAAATCATCATTCACTTATCCGGTAAAGCCCACGCTTGGTCGGTGGCAGAACCCATGGTGACGATCCCTACCTTACACTACCATGAGATAGGTGAAGCATAATGCTCGATATTGCCGCTATTCGCAGCCAATTCCCCGCGTTGAATCAACAGGTAAACGATCAGTCCTTGGTTTATTTAGACAGCGCAGCAACAACTCAAAAGCCACAAACAGTTATAGATGCGATTAGCCAGTACTACAGCAGTCAAAATGCTAATGTTCACCGAGGAAGCCATAGCCTCACAGCGCAAGCCACCAGCCAATTTGAATCCGCGCGTGGCTGTGTTAGTCAATTTATTAACGCCGCCAGTGAAAAAGAGATCATCTGGACGCGTGGCGCTACCGAAGCGCTTAACTTAATAGCGCAAACCTATGCGCGTAGCTCTCTCCAAGCGGGTGATGAGATTCTAATCGGCGAGATGGAACATCACGCCAATATCGTACCTTGGCAAATTGTAGCGCAGCAAACTGGTGCCAAAGTGGTCAAAATACCAATGAATGCAGATTGCCAATTGGATCTGTCGGTATTCGAACAATGTCTAAATAACAAAACCAAAATAGTCGCCTTAGCCCATACCACCAATGTCACTGGTACGCGTCAGCCCATTGAGAGCATGATTAAGCTTGCCCACCAACAAGGGGCGGTAGTGGTTATTGATGCTGCGCAAGGTATTGTTCATGAGCACATTGACGTGCAATCACTAAATGCTGACTTTTTAGTTTTCTCTGGGCATAAAATATTTGCGCCCGCGGGGATTGGCGTATTGTATGGCAAGCTTGCTCTGCTCGAAGCGATGCCACCATGGCACGGTGGTGGAAAAATGGTTGAGAAAGTCTCTTTCTCAGGTACTACCTATAGTCAACTACCAGGTAAATTTGAAGCAGGAACACCCAACGTGGCAGGAGCAATCGCTTTGAAAAAAGCGATTGATTGGTACTCGCAATTCGAGCGCAAGCAAGTAGAAAAACACATCCATCAATTGGTTGAACAAACTTACCAAGCACTTTGCAAATATGAAGATGTGAAAGTTATTGGTTATCAACCGAATGCGTCTGTCATCTCATTTACCATTGACGGTGTACATCATCAAGATGTTGCTACCCTGCTTGATCAGCAAGGGATCGCGGTTCGTTCCGGGCACCACTGTGCACACCCGTTAATGGATGCACTCGGTATTCCCGGTACGATTCGTGTTTCTTTTGCTCTTTACAACGATCAGCATGATGTCGACCGTTTACTTGCTGCCATCGATAAGAGCCTCGACATGCTCTAAACCGAAGAAACAAAAAGAGCCTCGAAAATGAGGCTCTTTTTCTTGATAAGCATGTCGATAACTATCGAGGGCAAATCTCTGACTCAGGGAAGAAGAAAGCAATTTCTCGTTCTGCTGATGCAGGGCTATCAGAACCATGCACAGAGTTGTAACGCATACTAAGCGCGTAATCCGCACGAATCGTACCGCAAGCAGCCTCTTCCGGATTCGTCTTACCCATTAGTTCACGATAACGAGTGATTGCATCTTCACCTTCTAGCACTTGAACCATGATCGGTCCTGAAGTCATAAACTCCTTTAGTGATGGGAAGAACTCTTTGCCTTCATGCTCAGCATAGAAGCCACTCGCTTGTTCTTCTGTAAGATGAACCATCTTTGCAGCAACAATACTTAAGCCTGCTTTTTCAATGCGATTATAAATTTCACCAATTAGGTTACGTTTTACCGCATCGGGCTTAACAATAGAAAACGTTCTTTCTAGAGCCATAAGGTTTCCTTCTACTTCTCTTTTTAGTTATCAAACTGCAGTCTAACTGCTGCTCAGTTTGTTGGTTTGTTTATTGCGTCAAAATGCGAGCTAGGGTACGTACACCCATGCCAGTCGCACCCGCAGATAATTTTTCACTCGGTGCTTTACGATAGGTACCAGCACAGTCAAAATGCAGCCAGCCTTTCTTATAGTCATCAACAAAGAATGATAAGAATGCAGCGGCGGTGCTTGCACCAGGGCTAAAGTCACCACTGCTGATGTTGGACAGATCAGCAAAGTTTGAAGGCAACATGCCACGATGGAAGTCCGCTAGTGGCAAAGGCCATAGACCTTCTTTTTCTTCACGCGCAGAGGTTAAGGCTTGATGTGACAATTCATCATCAAAACTCAATAGTGCATGGTAATCATTACCTAGAGCGTATTTAGCCGCACCAGTTAGCGTTGCACAATCAATGATAAGCTCAGGCTTTTGCTCGCTGGCATAAAGAAGACCATCAGCAAGCACAAGGCGCCCTTCCGCGTCGGTATTCATAATCTCAACGGTCTTACCATTTTTATAGGTAATAATGTCGCCTAGTTTGAGTGCGCGACCTGAAATCATATTCTCTGCACAGCAAAGAATCAGCTTCACGCGTTTATTCAAACCGCGCATAATTGCCAAACCTAAACCACCAGTAATGGTTGCCGCG
>ERZ794982.109-NODE-109-length-32360-cov-4.460176_pt1 | contig 32360 bp, 27 predicted proteins | sample MGYA00433071_ERZ794982 | MGnify/ENA primary metagenome ERZ794982 (study PRJEB30140, sample SAMN00862574) | bioreactor metagenome | study: EMG produced TPA metagenomics assembly of the Bioreactor inoculated with sediment Metagenome (bioreactor metagenome)...
TTGGTAATTAAGGTACGACAGAATCGCTTGGTGATCACAACAATCTCAAGCGCTTCCAAACTCACTATTGGACATTTCTGAGTTAGCGACTTTGCTACTTTAGTAACATGCGAATAATTCTAGGTATTGGAAAATCGCTTGGTAAGGTGTCTAATTTCGTGGTGCGGCTCGATATAGATCCATCAAACCACTTTAGTAGTCAGCCTAATGCTTAACATAGGACACAATTAGGTATGATAGTATCCATGAGTATTTGTTCGTGGGTGGCTAACTGTCTTTTACTTGAATCAACAAACAAATGAGGATTAAACCGATGCCACTCCATCCAAGCATTGGTATGGACTCGCCAACCACCACCACTGCCAAAGCTGCTGCTACAACAGGTTCAAAAAGTGTAATCAAACTTGCGCTACTGGCGGTTACAAACCTTAGGCCAAATCCATAAGCAATATAACCCAACCCCATTGGAATCAACGCCATATAGCCAACCACCAGAATATTGGTTGTTGATGCAAAAAGATTATCTCCAGTAACCAAAAGTGTTGGGAGCAAAATTAGCGAACCAAAACCAAAAATACTGCCTAAAGCCGATTGGGATTGAACACCCTGTTCAATCAATGTCTTAGCAATCCACGAATAGACGGCATAACACAAGCCCGCAATAAAACCTAACAAGATGCCAATCAGTCTCAAGCTATTAGCAGTATGGGTTGCAGGTGACTCAGAGAAAACCAACAACATGATGCCTGCAATTCCGACAGAGAAGCTTAGCAACCATTTTTTCGTAATTCTATTACCTTTGCTAAATAGACACTCAAGTATGGCCGCAAAAAACGGTGCTGTGGCAATAGAAATCACGGTCCCAGTTGCGACACCAGCCAGCCTCATCGAGGAATAAAATGCTAATGGGTAGGCGGCCAAAGCGATTGCGCTAATCGCTAATTTTCTCTTGTGAATCAGAATCTTTTTGAAGTCATTTAGCAATTGTTTGCGAGATAGTGCGGCTTGAAAAAGCCCACCAACACCCATTGAAAAAGCGCCTATCGCTAGAGAGCTAATATCTGGAGCTAAACTAGCGACTGTACCTGTAGTACCCCATAAGACTGAGGCAAACAGTATCGAGAAAATGCCAAGCTGATAGGAAGTATAGCGATTGTACAACATAATAATATCTACCGAAAAACTCATAACAAGGCAGAGATCTTAGGCGATTAATTACATCATGTTTTTGCTAAAAGGACGCAATAGTTGTTTAAATAGACGAACTCAAGAGCGCGCGAACTCCCTTGGAGACATTCCATAGTGGGCGGAAAAGCGTCGGCTAAAAGCTGAAAGGTCGCTGTATCCTACTCGTTCAGCTATTAACTGCACAGGTAAGTCAGTATGGGTTAGCAGTGCCTTAGCCTTTTCCATACGTTGCTCAGTAATGTATTTGAGCACACTCATTCCTATGTTTTCTTTAAAAAGCTTCTTGAACTGGGTTGGACTAAGATATACAGCCTTAGCAAGCGATTGAATAGTTAGAGGCTCGGCTAGCCGTTCGCTGATCATGTTCTGTACTGCACGAATTCGTGGATCGCTCGTTCGAGACAACTCTTGCTGTCCCAGCAATAAAGTAAAAATATTGACTATAGAAGCTTCAATTTGATTATCCACCTGATATTCAAGTTGCTTTTCAACAAAGTGAAGAAAGCTCAACAAAGGGGGAGAGGTTGAAAAAACGGCTAACTCCTCACTGATCAAATGTGAAGGAAGTTGACCATAATCAGCTACAATGAATCGTGCGGCTTCATCAGCAGTAAATCCATGTGCTATTCCTTTTGGGATCACCACGCATTCACCGACACTCACCTTACCCAAGAAACCATTCATATCAATATTAATATTGCCTTGAATAGGCAGTACCAGTTGATGATAGCTATCGTGAACATGGCTACTAAAGTGCTTTGTGTAAGTGCGAATACTTAAACTAGTTTTCATATCAACAACAAGTTAAAAAAACAGGCATCTTCAGCCACTTTCACTCATAACAAAAAGTAGGTCAAGCAGACGCTTCACGTAACTTACAATGGGGCATAAATACGTTAGCTAACTCGCTAACATTGACTGACTAGAAGGTAGGAAATGAGAATTTGGCGTCACCAGATCGCAAAAGCCCCGACAACTCATTGAGTTATCGGGGCTTTCTAGAATATATGGCACGCCCTGCAGGATTCGAACCTGCGACCACATCCTTAGAAGGGACGTGCTCTATCCAGCTGAGCTAAGGGCGCGCTACAGGGACAGGATTATACGAGTTAGAACGGGTAACACAAGTGCTTTTACTAACATTCTGATCTGAATGCTTAAAAAACCTGCATCATCAGCGTCACTGTTTAAAAACAACCCGACGCAAACGTTTGCTTATAGATGTTTGTTGATTTTTTTGCGACAATGCTCCGCGTATTTCTCGCCATTCAATTCTGAAGGAAAGTCATGACTGCTCAAAACATAGATGGGACGTTAATATCGCAAACAGTGCGATCTGAAGTTGCTGCACGAGTAAAAGCACGCAAGGAAGCTGGCTTACGCGCACCAGGCTTGGCCGTAGTTCTCGTGGGTGAAGACCCAGCATCACAGGTATATGTTGGTAGCAAACGCCGCGCTTGTGAAGAAGTGGGCTTTGTCTCTAAGTCATTCGACCTACCAGCGACTACAACAGAAGAAAAACTATTAGACCTCATTGATGAGCTGAATGGTGATGATGAGATTGATGGTATTTTGGTGCAGTTACCTTTACCGGCAGGCATCGACACCACTCATGTATTAGAACGTATCCACCCAGAGAAAGATGTTGATGGTTTCCACCCATATAACGTGGGTCGCCTAGCGCAACGCATTCCTAAGCTACGCTCTTGTACTCCTAAAGGCATTATTACCCTACTGGGTCGTTACAACATCGATCTACGTGGTAAACACGCGGTCGTGGTTGGCGCATCAAATATTGTTGGCCGCCCAATGACGCTCGAGTTGTTACTAGCTGGCTGTACTACAACAACCTGTCACCGCTTCACCAAAGATTTAGAAAGTCACATTCGCCAAGCTGACGTGGTGGTTGTGGCTGTTGGTAAACCAAACTTTATTCCCGGAGAGTGGATTAAGAAAGGGGCGGTTGTGGTTGATGTGGGTATTAACCGCTTGGAGTCAGGCAAACTGGTCGGTGATGTGGAATACGATAAAGCGAAAGAAAACGCGAGCTTTATTACCCCTGTACCGGGTGGCGTAGGACCAATGACGGTCGCAAGCCTGATTGAGAATACTATGCTTGCGTGTGAGCAGTTCCATACTAAGTAACGAACTTTACACAAGCAAGTAGTCGGAAAAAAATCGAATGAAAAAAAGGGATGACATTGTCATCCCTTTTTCTATTTAAGCTCGAAGAATCAAGCTAAGCGAACCACGAATACCCAATTGTCCAGAAGGAGTCTTCGTAGGTTTCGCTAGCTTTGATAATCAATTAGCAAACTAGAGTGATAAAATCACGCCCGCTAGAGAAGCGCTCATTAGGTTTGCCATTACACCCGCAGCAATCGCTCGGAAGCCATACTGAGAGATAAAGGTGCGCTTTTCTGGAACAATACTGCCCAAGCCACCAATCAGCATTGCCATGGTTGAGATGTTGGCAAAACCACATAGCGCAAATGTCACAATCGCTTGTGAGTGCTCACTCAGTAGTGGTTTAACTTCCATTAATTGAATGAACGCTACGAACTCATTCACTACGATTTTGTTACCAATCAGAGAGCCCGCAATAGTCGCTTCGCTCCATGGCACACCCAATAGCCATGCTACCGGAGCAAACAGGTAACCAAGGATCAGTTCAAAGCTTAGGTCGATACCAACTAAGCCACCAGCCCAGCCTAAAATGCCGTTTAGAAGTGCAATCACACTAACAAAGGCAAGTAGAGTTGCACCCACGGCAACGGCAATGCGTAAACCTGCCATTGCGCCATCTGCCATCGCTTCTACTACGTTGGTTGCTTTCGGCATTTCAACGTTTTCTAGCTCAACTTCCGGTGCCACTGTTTCGCTTTCAGGCATCATGATTTTTGCCATCAACAAACCAGCAGGAGCCGACATAAATGCCGCCGCGATAAGGTAGTTAAGATCAACACCTAATGAGGCATAACCCACTAGCGTGCCACCAGCAACCGATGCCAAACCACAAGTCATCACGGTGAAGAACTGCGAATCAGTCATGTGTTTTAGGTATGGTTTTACGACTAATGGCGCTTCAATCATACCTACGAAGATGTTCGCTGTTGCTGAAAGAGATTCCGCGCGACCAATACCCAATAGTTTTTGTAAGCCGCCACCGATCAGGTTGATCACTTTTGGCATCAAACCAATGTGGTACAAACCTGAGATAAGCGCCGAGAAGAAAACAATAATACCCAATACGTTAATCGCAAAGGTGAAACCACCCGTCGCTAGACCACCGAAAAGAAAGGCAATGCCCTCTTGTCCGTAGTTGATTAGGTTTGAAACTGCACCTGTCACGCTGTTTAGCGCGTCTTTGCCCGCCGGAACATAGAGAACAAGTAAAGCAAATGCGATTTGTAGCGCAAATGCCAACGAAACCGTTCGATAGTTAATATTTTTTCTATTTGTAGATAGTAGCCATGCGGTAAGCAAAATCGCTACGATACCAAAGATTGAGTTCATAAAATGAATCCGACAAAAGGGGGGGAACTGGAAGGCGTCGGATAATAGCGCCTAAAAAATGAGACGCAAGTCACGTTTGTTGCAAGGTTGTAGAATTAGCTGCTCACTTTTTAAACAACAACTTAACACGCTGTTTTATAACAAGATAAACGATTGCTAAATACCATTATTTCCAAATAGAAAATATGTTTCTGACTTTGGAAACAATCATTAAATATTCGGTCGGCTAATATAAGGCGCTAATTGGGCATCCCAATGACATGGTGAACCGATCTTTTGTTTGATGAATTCGATCACGGCTGAGGTCTTTTTCGGCATGTAATGACGGCTTGGGTAAACAGCATAAAATGGCATACTTTGGCTTGCTCGCCATTCTGGCAACAATTGAATCAGTTGCCCCTGTTTAAACTCGTCACGTATCAAGTAAGTCGCTAAATAGGCAATCCCCCACCCTGCCACTGCGGCGTCGCGTACAGCCTCGGCAAGATCAACCGAGTAATTACCGGTTACTTTCACCGCTAACTGTTGCTGCGCGTTGCTGAATGTCCAGTTGGTATAGTCACGCTCCCAACTGCGGTATATCAAGCAGTTGTGCTCTGCCAATTCTTGCGGGTGCTTGGGTGCGGCATTGTGCATCAAGTAATCTGGTGAAGCGGCAACGACAAATTGGCAATCTGCAATGCGCTGTGCCACATAGCCTTCCGGCAGGCGTTCATTATTGGTGATCCACAGATCCAACCCTTCTTCGAGCATATCGACTTTGTAGTCAAACAGGTGTACTTCGACTTGCAGATCAGGGTGTTGCGCGCGCAGTTCTTGAATTGCAGGAATGATATGCAGTGTGCCAAATGATTGCGAAAGACCAATCTTCACTAAGCCTTCAACTTCATCTCGTTGGCTTTCGATTTCGGTTTGCGCTTCGTCAATGGTTAATACGATCTGTTGGCAGTGGCGATAGAATCGTTCCCCCGCCTCAGTAGCGGTAAAACTGCGCGTGGTACGCTGTACTAACTTAACGCCAACGGACTGCTCCAATAATGCCAATTGCTTACTCACATGCGAAACCGACACTCCCAAGCTTTTCGCGGCTAGAGTAAAGTTTTTATGTTTGAGTAATGCGGCAAACACCACCATTTGAGCTGCGCGATCTGAAAGCACGTTGCCTCCTGAAAAATAAAAGGAGCTCATAGAGCTCCTAGATACATAGTTCGATAATGCGCTTAATCGAGCATGATGCGATCAGCCAAATGGCTTACCGCCAGCGCGAAGTAGTAAGAGCGGTTCCACTTCATCAGCACATTGTAGTTGTTGTACACCAAGTAAACACGACCATTAGCGTTATCAGGGGCGGTTAACCAAGCGACAATATCATTATCAAGCTTAGGTAGCGCGCGACCGTCATAACGAGTGATGCCCAGCGAGTTCCACTCGGTCAGTGTCTTCTCTTTACCTTGTACGCGCCCTTCCAAGTTCATATCAAAGCCATTTGGCAGTTTCACTTGGCGACCCCAAGTGTAGCTATCATCCCAGCCTGACTGGCTAAGGTAATTCGCCGCCGAGGCAAAAACGTCAGCTTTTGTGTTCCAAATGTCTTTTTTACCATCGCCATTGCCATCAGCGGCAAAGTTGATGAATGAGCTTGGCATAAACTGGCATTGTCCCATCGCCCCAGCCCAAGAGCCTTTCATATCTTCAACTTCGATATGCCCTTGGTCTAGAATTGTTAATGCTGCCATTAGCTCTTTACGGAAGAACTCTTCACGACGACCGTCATACGCCATGGTTGATAACGCATCCACCACACTGTAATTACCAGTGAAGCGACCAAAGTTACTTTCAATGCCCCACAGTGCGACGATGAATCTTGGTTGTACCCCGTATTCTTCACCAATACGAGTTAGCTCTGCATAATGCTTTTTGTACAACTCTTTTGCTTGCTTGACCTTCCAATCAGGTACGGCTTTCGGAATGTATTCGTCCAGCGTTAAACGTTTTTCTGGTTGGTTGCGGTCGGCCTTAACGGCTCTTGGTTTGTAATTTACTTCAGCAAAAGCGCGATCAACGATCGGCGCAGAAATTCCTTTTTCTATGGCTTCTGCTTTTAAGCCTTTCACATATTGGTCGAAGTCTTTATCTTGCGCTATTGCAGTAGAAGCCAAACTTAAACCTAATACAACTGACAGTATTTTTTTCACTATTGCCCTCCTTGAGCAATGGCTCTTTATTCTGATTTCTGACGTGCTTTTTGTTCTTTGTATTCGTCTAATAGGTTCTTTGGTGGTGGCGGCAATTGCAAGAAGAAACCTTCGTTATTCATAGACTGTTTCACTTTTTCTATGTCCACTTGCGCCAATTTACGACCATCCAAATTCACCATCATCGCAATGACAGGTTTACCAAACATTTGCATAAGTTGGTCAGGAACTTGTGAAAAATCGTCTTTCTTTGGTAAATATAAGTATGCGCCTTCTTTTTTAGAACTTTTGTAAATCGCACAAAGCATGGGAAACCTTTAGCCTATCTATCATCGAGAACAACCATGTTTTGCTTTTTTTTTAGCAAAACACTCAATTGACAGCAAGATAACTTGCTGAGTGTATTGTGGGAATATAACATGAGACCCCTACTCGCAGGCAACGTCATTTCTGCAAAAGCGAATTTCAAACGAGGTCCAAAGTAAAAGATGTCACATACCCCAGATTTGAAAGGTAGTAGTTTTACTTTGTCAGTTTTGCACCTTTCTGACAATGATGTCGAAAAGACTATCCATTTTCTGAAAGAAAAGGTCGAACACGCCCCCGCTTTTTTCACATCAGCACCTGTTGTAATAAATGTCTCTCTTGTTCAGGGTGACATCGATTTTATCGCGCTCAAACAAGGTATTTCAGATGTGGGGATGATTCCGGTTGGAGTCACAGGGAGCAAAGACAAAAGAACAAAAAATATGGCTTCAGAGGCGGGCTTTGCCATTATGTCGGCAAGTAAGTCTCCAGCCCAAGCGCCAGCGAAAATGGGCCCAACCAAAGTGGTTCGCACCCCTGTTCGCTCTGGGCAACAAATTTATGCCAAAGACGCTGACCTGATCGTACTTAACCATGTAAGCGAAGGCGCTGAAGTCATCGCTGATGGCTCTATCCATATTCTTGGTACGCTACGTGGGCGTGCTATTGCCGGAGCCAGTGGTAACACCGGCGCGGTCATTGTGTGTAATAAATTGCACGCAGAATTAATGTCGATTGCTGGGCACTATTGGTTGACCGAGCAATTTGCCGAAGAATTTTGGCAACAGAAAGTTCTATTTAGTTTGGAAGATGACTCGCTCAAGTTCGAGTTGTTGACGATTTAAAGATTATAAGGAATAAAGAATGGCACGTATTATTGTTGTCACTTCAGGTAAAGGTGGTGTGGGTAAAACTACATCAAGTGCTGCTATTGCCTCTGGTCTTGCACTAAAAGGTAAGAAGACGGCAGTGATCGATTTTGATATCGGTCTACGTAACCTTGACTTGATCATGGGTTGTGAACGTCGCGTCGTGTACGATTTTGTTAACGTGATCAATGGCGAAGCAACACTTAACCAAGCGATGATCAAAGATAAGCGCACTGACAATCTGTTCATTCTGCCAGCTTCTCAAACTCGTGATAAAGATGCCCTCACTAAAGAAGGCGTGAGACGCGTACTTGATGAATTAGACGAGATGGGTTTCGACTTTGTTATCTGCGATTCTCCTGCAGGTATCGAGCAAGGCGCTCTAATGGCGCTGTACTTCGCTGATGAAGCGATTGTTACCACTAACCCTGAAGTTTCATCTGTACGCGACTCAGACCGTATTCTAGGCATTCTAGATTCGAAGTCAGTACGTGCAGAGCAAGGCTTAGAACCGGTTAAACAACACCTTCTATTGACTCGTTATAACCCAGGTCGTGTAAACCAAGGCGAAATGCTAAGCGTGGAAGACGTTGAAGAGATCTTGCACATTTCTCTACTGGGCGTGATTCCGGAAAGCCAAGCTGTACTTAATGCATCAAACAAAGGTGTACCAGTAATTTTTGACGATCAGTCTGACGCAGGCCAAGCTTATGCTGATACGGTTGATCGTCTATTAGGTGATCAAATTGACTTCCGCTTCCTAACTGAGCAGAAGAAAGGGATTTTCAAACGACTATTTGGGGGCTAAAACGGTATGTCATTATTGGAATTTTTCCGTCCACAAAAGAAGAGCTCAGCAAACTTAGCCAAAGAACGTTTGCAGATTATTGTTGCTGAGCGTCGTAGCCATGACGATCCTGCACCGTCATACTTGCCACAATTGAAAGAAGACATTCTGAAAGTGATCAGCAAATATGTTGCGATTGATCCTTCTATGGTTGATCTTACTTTCGAACACAAAGATGACGACATTTCAGTGTTGGAGCTTAACGTTAAGCTACCAGACGAAGAAAAGTAACTCAGTTACAACGTAAACAATAATATGGTTGATGTGAAAGCATCAGCCTTTTTTTGTCTCTGCTCAACATAGAGACGAAACATAGAGACGAAAAAAAGCCTCTGTCTTTCAACAGAGGCTTTGAACCTTTTTCCCGAGTAAGGTTACGTGCTAGCGAAAACCTAACTCATAACTCACGCTTACTGATTAAGCGTCAGATTTCTCTTTCTTAGCTTTAGCTGGTTTAGCAGCTTCTTGGTCGGCTTTTTTCTTGATAACAGTTGTACCTTCGAAAGTTTCGCCTTCAACAAATGCTGTACCAAAGTAAGAAGCAGTTAGTACTTCTTTCAGCTCGCTGATTAGAGGGTAACGAGGGTTCGCACCAGTACATTGGTCATCGAACGCTTCAACTGACAGTTCTTCAAGTTTAGAGATGAAGTCAGCTTCGTTAACGCCAGCAGCTTGAATTGATAGTGGGATATCCAAATCAACTTTTAGCTCTTCCAACCAAGTTAGTAGACGTTCAATCTTCTGAGCAGTGCGGTCACCAGCTTGGCTTAGGCCTAGGTGGTCAGCAACTTCAGCGTAACGACGACGTGCTTGTGGACGGTCGTATTGAGAGAACGCAGTTTGTTTAGTTGGGTTATCGTTCGCGTTGTAACGTACAACGTTAGAGATAAGTAGTGCGTTAGCAAGACCGTGTGGTAGGTGGAACTCAGCACCTAGTTTGTGTGCCATTGAGTGACAAACACCTAGGAATGCGTTCGCAAATGCCATACCAGCGATAGTTGCTGCGTTGTGTACTTTCTCACGAGCGATTGGGTCAGCAGAACCATTTTTGTAGCTTGATGGTAGGTATTCTTTAAGCATCTTAAGTGCTTGAAGAGCTTGACCATCTGAGTATTCGTTCGCAAGAACTGATACGTAAGCTTCTAGAGCGTGAGTTACTGCATCGTAACCACCGAACGCTGTTAGCGACTTAGGCATGTTCATTACTAGGTTCGCATCTACGATAGCCATGTTTGGCGTGATTTCGTAATCAGCTAGTGGGTACTTAGCACCAGTCTTGTCGTCTGTAACAACAGCGAATGGAGTAACTTCTGAACCCGTACCTGAAGTTGTAGTGATACATACAAGCTCAGCTTTTTGACCCATTTTAGGGAACTTGTATATACGTTTACGGATATCCATAAAGCGCATTGCTAGTTCTTCAAAGTGAGTTTCTGGGTGCTCGTACATAACCCACATGATCTTAGCCGCGTCCATTGGAGAACCGCCACCTAGAGCAAGAATTACGTCAGGTTGGAAGCTCTTCATTGCTTCAGCGCCTTTCTCTACTACAGATAGAGTTGGATCCGCTTCTACATCAAAGAATGTTTGAACTTCGATACCTTGAGCTTTAAGTAGGCTAACTACGTCATCAGCGTAACCGTTGTTGAATAGGAAACGGTCAGTTACTAGGAACGCACGTTTCTTACCTTCTAGGTCGCCAAGAGCGATTGGAAGGCTACCACGACGGAAGTAGATTGATTTAGGTAGTTTGTGCCACAACATATTTTCAGCTCGCTTCGCAACAGTTTTCTTGTTGATTAGGTGCTTAGGACCAACGTTTTCAGAGATAGAGTTACCACCCCATGAACCACAACCTAGCGTTAGTGATGGTGCAACGTTGAAGTTGTACAGGTCACCGATACCGCCGTGAGTTGTTGGGATGTTGATAAGAATACGTGCAGTTTTCATCTTGTCACCGAAGTAACGGATGCGGTCTGCGTTCACGTCTTGGTTCGTGTAAAGACCAGATGTATGGCCGATACCACCGATTTCTACCATTGTTACTGCTTGAGCAACTGCGTTTTCAAAAGAAGACGCGCGGAACATACCAAGAGTTGGAGATAGTTTCTCGTGAGCGAATTCGTCATCGTAAGAAACTTCGCCTAGACCTTCGCCTACAAGAATCTTAGTATCAGCTGGTACTTTAACACCCGCCATTTCAGCGATTGCAGTTGCAGGTTGACCTACGATTTTCGCGTTTAGTGCGCCATCGATAAGAAGAACTTTACGAACTTTATCTGCGTCAGCTTTGCTTAGTACGTGACCTTTGTGAGAAGCGAAACGCGCTTTCACTTCGTCGTATACTTCGTCCATTACGATAACTGCTTGCTCAGAAGCACAAACTACGCCGTTATCGAATGTTTTAGACATAAGGATAGATGCTACAGCACGTTTGATGTCTGCTGTTTCATCGATAACTACAGGAACGTTACCTGCACCTACGCCGATTGCTGGTTTACCAGAAGAGTAAGCTGCTTTAACCATGCCTGGACCACCAGTTGCAAGGATAAGTGCGATACCATCGTGCTTCATAAGAGCGTTTGAAAGCTCAACTGAAGGTTGGTCGATCCAACCGATGATGTCTTTTGGTGCGCCAGCTGCTACTGCTGCATCTAGAACAAGTTTAGCTGCGTCGTTAGTAGAGTTTTTAGCACGTGGGTGTGGCGAGAAGATGATACCGTTACGAGTCTTCAAAGAGATTAGAGATTTGAAGATAGCTGTAGAAGTAGGGTTTGTTGTTGGTACGATACCACAGATGATACCTACAGGCTCAGCGATAGTCATCGTGCCTAGGTTGTCGTCTTCTTCAAGGATGCCACACGTTTTTTCGTCTTTGTATTTATTGTAAATGAACTCAGACGCGAAGTGGTTCTTGATTACTTTATCTTCAACAATACCCATACCAGACTCAGCAACCGCTTGTTGTGCTAGCGGGATACGAGCATGGTTAGCTGCTAGAGATGCTGCGCGGAAAATCGCGTCTACTTTCTCTTGAGAGAACGTAGCGAATTCTTCTTGAGCTGCTTTTACGCGAGCTACTAGAGCATCTAGTTCAGCCAAATTAGTTACAGGCATAGGGAATCTCCTAAAATTAACAAATATTAAAAACTTTTTATTAAGTCCGTTGCTTTTTTGCTTGGTCACTACCTTAGCGACTCAACTTACAACACTCTTAGTAAATTGCTTTCAGGGCTGAGTATATTATTTCAAGTTGTGAAAAAAATTGACCTTGATCAGTTTTGACAATCTAATTAACCCTAAAGTGGTGTAACACTTCAAAGATAGCCTTTAAGTAACTGAAAAATATACTCTTTACATAAAAACAAAAACTGAACAAAAAAGTAGCAAACAAACCACAAACTATAGAATCTGACAATAAACTGTAAAAAAGTTTCATTTTTTAGCCATACACTTTCATGTAGCTCTAAAATATTGTGCTACTGGGAGTATATCGAAACCACATTATCTCTCTACAATTCGACACAATTTATATTGAAAGTGTGCGAATGTTAACACTTGTGAAATCAAACATACATCTCGTTGTTGCCAGTTGTAACAATTTCAACCCTCATTATTTACAACACCAACTAATGATAAGATTTTCTCACTCATAGCCTGCTTCATACGTTAGTTTTTTTCATTCGTTTACTAATGCGTAATGAACTACATTATGCGCGAATTTTACCTCTATTGTTTTTCAACTCTGTGAACCTTTGAGTACCAACATGCAGACTATCGAACTCGCTATTTTTCTTCAGTTCTTTCTAGGTATGGTCGCGGCGGTCAACCCGATCGGCATCATGCCTATATTTGTTTCTTTAACCGGTCATATGACTGTAGAAGAAAAACGCAAAACTGCACTAACTGCACACATTGCAATTGCCAGTATCTTGATCACCTCTCTACTCGCTGGTCAATGGCTATTGGATATGTTCAGTATTTCAATAGATTCGTTTCGAGTTGTTGGCGGCTTACTGATACTGAGCATCGCCTTTTCTATGATGAGCGGTAAGTTAGGCGAAGATAAGCAGAACAATCAAGAAAGAACTGAATCAATTAGCCGTGAGCAAATTGGCGTTGTACCACTTGCAATGCCTCTGCTAGCTGGTCCTGGTGCAATCAGTTCAACCATCGTTTATGGTGCGCGCTATCCAAACATGCTTGATACCATCGGCATTGCGATAACGATTGTCGCATTTTGTATCTGTTCTTGGCTGCTGTACCGTTCAGCACCATTGATCGTTCGCTTCCTAGGTCAAACTGGCATCAACATCATTACTCGTATCATGGGTCTGATCTTAGGTGCACTGGGTATTGAATTTATTGCCAATGGTCTACGCGCTCTATTCCCTGGTTTAGCGTAATTTAGCCTTGCACACCTTTCTGGTATGATGTGGCATATATGAAACTTGCTATGACACATCATGCCTAAATCTTCTTTAAAGCATCAGTTATACGTCATTATCTTTGGTACCCATACCGCTGCCGGGCGGGCTTTTGATATTGGGCTTATCATTGCCATTTTAACGTCGCTGGTGATCCTCGTTTTAGAATCTTTGCCTTCGGTCATGACCGAATGGAGCACAGAGCTTCGTTACTGCGAATACATTTTTACCGCGCTCTTTACCATTGAGTACCTGCTGCGCCTGTACTGCTCACCAAAACCTAAGTCTTACGCCACCAGCTTTTATGGAGTCATTGACCTTCTGGCTATCTTGCCAACCTATTTAGCGATCTTCTTCCCTGCGGTTTCGTTTATGGGCGTGGTTCGATTACTGCGTGTAATGCGTATCTTCCGTGTATTAAAGCTAGTCCGCTACTTACAAGATTCCAATATTTTGCTGCGTTCGCTACTAATGGCGAAACGCAAAATCTTTATCTTCTTTACTACCGTGGCTATTTTGGTAACGATTTTGGGCTCGTTGATCTATGTGATTGAAGGTCCAGCCAATGGCTTTACCAGCATTCCACAAAGTATTTATTGGGCTATCGTGACCATTACCACGGTCGGTTACGGTGATTTGGTGCCGCAAACGGCATTAGGAAAAGGTGTGGCATCGCTCACCATGCTACTGGGCTACTCAATCTTAGCGGTACCAACAGGGATTATTACCGCGGAACTGAATAATGAAATGAAGTCTCACCGGACTTTGGTAAAGTGCCCTAACTGCTCTAAATCAGGGCATGAAACGGATGCGATGTACTGTAAACACTGTGGTAGTGATTTAGCAGAGCCTGACCAGCGTGTTATCCCAGTCGATGAAAAACATAAGAGCTCCTAAAGGAGCTCTTTCACTATCGAGGAAACAAACGATTCTTAACAACCGTCGGTTATAGTTTCAATGTTATAGTCACCGTCGACTTCCATTGAAGCCGTATATTTCACATAACACTGCGTTGACTCAATCTCTGCATTGAAATCGGTTCCTGTATAGCCAATAAGATTATCAGAGCGTGTCACAATCCAATAATCAGGGTCAGCAACACTGCCATGGTTGTGTGCAGCCCAAACCCATTCTTTATCTAAGTCATGATAGCCTTCATCAAGATCTAGAAACATCACCAGGCCTTGCTTGCTTACTGTCGGATAACCAAATTGCAGGTTTCCGAACCCTTCAACAGCATACATCGGCTCATCTTGTTTGCCTTGTACCAATGCTTTGCTATGAGCAAGCTCAACCGCATTATGCACCGCGGCAGATACACCTTGAATTGCAGCAGCATTAGCTTCATCTTTTAAATTGACAAATTTCGGCATCGCCACCACCGCGAGAATGCCTAAAATCACAATTACCACTACTAATTCAATTAGTGTAAAACCTTGTTTGCGCAGCCTCATTACTTCCCCCATCGTTTCCAATTTATCAACCACCCTAACGAGCAGAAGTCAGAGATAAGTCATTGGTTTGTAAATATCCAAAACGCAATTTAATCACTGTTATTTTTTAGTTTTGATCTGGGTTACAGGCATATTTTCATAAATAGCGTATTGGCAAACAAAAAAATACCCACTCGGAAGTGGGTATTGATGATTATTTAACAATTAACGTTACTGATTATCTTTGAGCGACTGGCATTGTAAAGTCACTGGCGTGATATTGGCCTTAGCTTCTAGCCATGCTTTTTCTTGGTCACCTGCGCAGATAGCTTCAATCATCGCTTCATGGCTTAAAGCACTCTGGGTTAAGTCGTAATCTTGGTGAGTGATACTGAGATAACTTTGCAATTGATTCGCAATCTGGTTGTAAATCTTATCCATGCGTTTGCTGCCACTCACCTCAACAATTTTCCGGTGCAGATTAAAGTCGGCTTGGCTAATCGCTTGCATATCTTTTGGTGAAGAAACGCACAGCTCACAATACTCTTGATATAAGGCTCGCAAGGTTTGCTTATCGGCTTCTGATGCTTTTTCCGCTGCCATCGCTGCTGCTTGGCTCTCTAGCGCGACACGTAAATTATAGAGCTCCCAAAGATCATCTTCATCCAGCGAGAAAATATGCCAACCCGCATAAGGTTTTTGCACGACGAGACCTTCATGAGACAAGGTATTTAGTGCCATGCGAACGGTGCTGCGTGATAGCTCCAGGTCTTTCGCGAGTGTACTTTCAACGATTTTTTCACCCTGATCCATATCGCCTTTGACGATTTTGTGTCTTAGGTAATCAGCAGCTTGCTCTTCTAGGCTTTGTTTATTGATTTTCATTGTTACAATAGTCTTCTATTCCTGCTTATGCCGACGCGAAATGCTCCGCGCGACATCTCGTCCATGTTTGGCTGAGAATTGCTTACATCATATCAAACTCTTTCCGCTCTCCGAACTAATAGCGTAGTAAAAGGGACGATATGATCTAAATATGCACAAAATTGAACGCCAATAAACGATAAAAACAAAAAAGGCCACAGTCAGTGCTGCAGCCTTTGAGTGTTAAGTTAACCCGCTTTTATTATTTTTCAGCGAGAATAATACGCAGTGTACGGCGTAAAGGCTCTGCGGCACCCCATAGGAGTTGGTCACCAACGGTGAAAGCATTGAGGAAGTCATCACCCATCGCCATCTTACGTAGACGACCGACTGGAATTGATAACGTACCTGTCACCTTCGCTGGCGTTAGCTCTTGTGAGGTAATGTCGCGTTCATTCGGGATTACTTTCACCCAATCATTGTGAGTGGAGATGATTTCTTCAATTTCATCCATTGGCACATTTTGCTTAAGCTTGATCGTCAATGCTTGAGAGTGACAACGCATTGCACCGATACGCACACATGTGCCATCAATAGGAACTGGTGAGTCTTGGAAACCTAGGATCTTGTTTGCTTCAACACCGGCCTTCCACTCTTCTTTGCTTTGACCATTATCGCGCTTAACATCAATCCACGGGATCAAAGAACCCGCTAGCGGCACACCAAACTTATCGGTTGGGAAGGTACCACTGCGCATGGTATCGGCCACTTTTCTATCAATATCAAGGATTGAACTAGAAGGGTTAGCTAATTCAGAGCTGACAGCGTCGTTGATAACGCCCATTTGCGAGATAAGCTCACGCATGTTTTGCGCGCCTGCGCCAGAAGCCGCTTGGTAAGTCATGGCGCTTGTCCACTCAACCAAACCTTTTTCAAACAGCCCGCCTAAACCCATTAGCATTAAGCTCACCGTGCAGTTGCCACCCACAAAGGTGTTAGTGCCACCGTGAATACCTTGCTGAATTTGAGCATGGTTTACCGGATCAAGGGTAATAATAGAGTCTGCCGCCATTCGTAATGTAGAAGCGGCATCAATCCAGTAGCCTTTCCAACCTGCTTGGCGAAGTGCTGTGTACACTTTCTCTGTATAGCTACCACCTTGGCAGGTAATAACCGCATCTAACTGCTTTAAGCTTTCAATATCAAATGCATCCTGCAAATTACCCGCTTCTTTACCCAAAAACGGTGCTGGAATACCAATTTGAGATGTGCTGTAAAACACGGGTTCAATGAGGTCGAAATCGCCTTCTTCTACCATTCGTTGCATCAGCACAGAACCAACCATGCCGCGCCACCCGACTAAACCTACTCTCATCATCAACTCTCCATGTATTCATTTTAAAAACTGTTCTGTTCATCTTTCATTTTTCAAACAGAAATCTCAAGCGAAAAATCGAACTTTGATAAGTTATTTTTAAATTATTGTTGTGATCGAGCAGTTTTAAGCGGCATTTTTGATAATCAAGCGTTGAAAGATAATACCAACCGTTACAACTAAGTTATCTGCCACCTGTAGCACACCAATGTTACACAACAATAAAAATAACCTTAGCAAAAACACCTTCAATTAACACTTTTAACTGACCATTTACCCAGTTACAGGCAAATTAGACGAAAAGATGACATTTTCTCGAATTATTCACCGAGCTAATGTATGGTTCTTCAGCAAAAAAAAGGAGTTCACACTCAAGTTCATCACCTGAGCCTCGACTTGCCTTTAATTAATGTAACGAAAATTGCATTTTATTAGGCATGTGCGGCTGCTCTGAAGCTTGCTCAAAAGTAAGCAAGGATTGATTGGTGTTGAATGTTTAGTTTCAGTTCGCAAAGAGGCCCTCTATGACGCAACTTACCCCTCGACTGCCAAGCTTGACACAAGTAATTGTTTCACTTGGTTTATTTCTACTGATGGCATTTTCTTTTACTGCCCAGTTAAATCTACCAATTCAGCTAGCACTTTATATCGGTTGGTTCATCATTATTACGCTGGGTCTCAGACTCGGGCATAAATATAAAGATCTCGAACAATCTGCACTCAATGGCATTTCAAATGGTCTTGGTGCTGTGCTGATCCTGTTGGCGGTCGGTGCACTGGTCGGTACTTGGATTTCTGGCGGTATTGTTCCAACAATTATTTACTATGGCTTAAAAGCAATTCACCCTTCAATTTTCCTTCTCGCTACCATGGTAATCTGTTCACTAACGGCATTGGCTACTGGCACTTCTTGGGGAGCCGCTGGTACCGCTGGTATTGCTATGATGGGTATTGGCCAAGGACTTGGTGTTCCTGCCCCTATCACTGCTGGCGCAATTTTATCTGGCTGTTACTTCGGCGATAAAATGTCACCACTGTCTGATTCAGTGATCCTTGCTTCTTCAATGTCAAACGTTGAAGTGGTAGAGCACATCAAAGGTATGTTACCTATTGCTTTAATCAGCTATGTGATCACCGGTATTCTCTTTACCCTGTTCGGATTCCACTACGCGGGTAATGTTGATATGTCGCAAGTACAGAGCGTTATCGCAGCGATGGATAAGCAGTTCTACATTACGCCTTTATCATTCGTACCCGTCGTAGTCGTACTCGTTCTACTCGCGATGCGCATGCCTTCTTTCCCTGTGATTAGCTTTGGCTCTCTGCTGGGCATTGTCTGGGCAGTAATGGTTCAAGATGTTGACTTCCTAACAGCTTTCAATACCGCATGGGCACCATTTGCAATTTCATCTGGCGTCGATTTTATTGACTCGATTCTAAACCGTGGTGGCATGTCATCCATGCTTGGTTCGGTAGCGGTGATTGTGTTTGGTTTAGGTTTTGGTGGCTTACTCGATAAAGTGGGCGTGCTTGAGACTGTCGCAAAACTATTTGAACGCCGAGTAAATAATGCTGGCTCACTGGCAACATCAACCATCGCAACTGCATTCATGGGCAACATCTTCGGTTCGGCTATGTATGTATCACTGATACTGACACCGAAAATTTGCGCCAAAAACTACGACCGTTTAGGTTTCAAACGTAAGAACCTATCTCGTAATGCGGAATTCGGTGGTACGTTGACTTCCGGTATGGTTCCATGGAGTGATAACGGCATCTATATGGCGAGCATCTTAGGTGTTGCAACACTCTCTTACGCACCATTTATGTGGCTAAGCTTCGTGTGTATTTTGGTAACAATTGTTACCTCGTACATGGGCTGGTTCGTTGATCGTTGTGAGCCACAAATTGAACAAACAGAGTCAACGAGCGATGTCGAGTTAGAGCAGAAAACAGCCTAACCAACCATCCCAATAGAAAAAGAGCGCTTATGCGCTCTTTTTTGTTTCTCTTGTTACTGCCACCCTCGCGATACCGTGGCTTCAACTTTCTTCGCTGCAACTTTGCTGTTCAATAAATTGCTCAGCTTCCTTGATTGCTTGATTTAAACAACGGTCTAACTCTGGCAAGAGAATGGCAACTTGAGTGATATCTTGCACAATCGCTACTTCTAGTTTCGAAGCCACATCTCGCAACTGTTCAGCACCTAGATTTCCCCCCACTCCTTTTAGGCTATGCGCTTTACGTATCGCCTCATCAGGTGAATCATTCAATAGTTGCGTTATCTGGACGACATCCTCTTTGTGATCAGTGATAAATACTTCAAGTAACATACACAAAGATTCTATGTCATCACCAAGAGACTCTAGCATCGCTTCAAAGTTAATTTGTCGGCCATGGCTCACTTCCGCATTCGGTTGAGACTTTGCCTCCGGCTGTGGAACCACTATTTGGTTTTCCGCTTTTACTTCGCTGTCATCATCAGCCAACTCGATTGATGTACTTGCGTTAGAGATCTTTATCATCGCTCTTTGATAAAACGACATAATAAAAATCATCAGCAGCCCACTAATCACCAAACCAAAGAGGAGTATTTGTTCCAAAGATTGATGAAACTGTGCTTCAACTTTCCTAATTTCATCATGCACAGAATGACCAATTAGCTGTTCAACCAAATAAGTTCCTTGCGCAAAACTCCCCATCACGCGAGAAGTTTCCGCTAGCGATTGCTGCAAAAGCTGCTTTTCTTGAGCATCGGAAGAAAGTGATTGTGTATAGAGATGATCAAGTTCTCGATATGCCATTGAACTAGAAGATTGGGATGAGAAAAGCGCTTCAAACACGTAAGCACTCAATTGATAATAGTAGACCGCCATTTCTGACCGTTCATCATACTGTTGGCGTTTTTGTTGGATATTGACGATTAAGTCTTTAATCGCCAGATCGGTCGCCATAAAAGCACCGCTCTGTTCGACAAATCGATCTGTGATGAAAAGTAACTGTTGGATATCAGGTTGAAGCCATGAAAACCTAAGTGGTTGCTCTAACTGATCTCGTATCGTGGTGATACCTTCGAGTTGTTTAACCTGCTGATCAGCAAGATAAGTTCGATATGGCATATCAAAGTAAAGTCGGCTGCGGAATTCTTCAATACAATCCCCCAACAACTCCACTTGTTGTACCCTACGCTCTATCAAATGATAGTTGAAGATCATCACCGACATGCCAACAAGCCAAAGCATGATCAGCCACCATCCGAGCCTTAGTTGACGCTTATCCATAGACTTAATTCACTTCTATATTCCATTAGAACAAGCATATACATAAAAGGGTCGATAGGTAAGGGTGAGTGAGGAATTTGTCGAGAAGCTCTTGTTATACAAAAAAGCCCCGCATATTTGCGAGGCTCTTAATCAGAAAATTCTAACGATTACGCGTTAATTGATCACGTAAATTAGGCGGCGTGCCCTTGATAGTTAGTGTATCGGTTTCTGGATCGTAGAAAACACGCTCACCCAGTAAAAGGCTATCAAAGTTGATATTCAAACCACCACCAGCACCCACATACTTAGTCAGTTTTCTTACGGTACTACGGTCTGCTGGGAAACTTTCTTCCAGTTCGTAACCATGATCTTGCGTGTAATCGAGGAAGCTTGAACCATCTTGTGCCGGTGGTAATTCACCAGACAACTCTTTGATGTATACCTCATCACCAGATTTCAATTGGTCATTGCAGTAATCATAAACCTGCTTTTTGTAACTATTTGCATCAGATTTATCTAATTTGGAATCAGCACAAAAGTCTTCAACTGCCTGCATTAAAACTTGGTTTTGCTGCTTAGTGTCCAAACCAATTTCCGCTTGTAGGAAATCTAAGAAGAAGTCAGCCACTTTACGACCAACACGTCCCTTAATGTAAGTTAGGTATCGGTTAGAGTCTTTGTCTGTTTCGTAGCTTGAAAGATCGATACGCGCTGCGATATCCATCTTGCTTAAATCTAGGTACTCAGTTGCACTAATATCCAGACCTTCAGTCACTTTAAGGCTCTGATTTGAAGGAATAATGCCCACAAATAAATAGTCTGTCGCCAGTGATTGATATTCAGCAAAGACTAAAATGCCTTCGTCTGCAAATGGGTATTTAGACAACTCATCTTTCAAACGGTTAGCGCTTACTTGAGAGAAGTCATAAAAATCACGATTATTTTGACGAAGTTCCTGCAACCAGACCTGAAATTCACTGTCAGACTTAAATGAACCGAAACCCTTACCTGCTTTAGAGTTAAAAACTCGATGTAGCTCAGCAACTAGGTTTTCAGACGAGCTGTCATTCTCTAGTGCTTCGGCGCGGAAGTTAACCATCAACTCATCAGAATCGTTTTTTTGCAATTGATGTAAAATTACGTTTGAAAGGTGTAGGCTCATGTTAAATTTATCGTCGTTCTAGGATTCAGTTGCTCGGCATTGTAGGTTATCATAAGCCGCTTTACTATCATCATTCGAGTCTTTAATGCCGATTACATCTAAATACAGCGACGCAAAATACGAAAACATTCTGACGGAAGTGGCTGCCGTGCTAGAAAAGCATGGCGCAGGTCCTGATTTGTCACTAATGATCGCTGGCAATCTTGCAACTAATGTGATTAACGAGAGCGTCGCTATAGCTCAACGCAAAGCTATCGCAGAAAAATTTGCTCAAGCACTGTTGTCTTCAATCGACGACAAAGCACACTAATTAAACACCGGAAAATAGAACTTTACATGGTAGATAACGGAAATACATACGCAGAGCGGGTTTCGCGTTTAGTAGGTTGGGGGCATTGGTTTGCCTTTTTCAACATTATCGCAGCCATGCTTATCGGGACTCGATATATCACTCAATCGCCTTGGCCTGAAACTTTACTTGGTCAATTGTATCTGGCGGTTTCTTGGGTTGGTCATTTCGGCTTCTTGGTATTCGCCGTTTATTTACTGGTTCTATTCCCGTTAACGTTTGTTATACCGTCACGTAAGTTATTCCGCTTACTGACGGTATGTTTAACCACCATTGGTTTAACAGTATTGCTGATTGATACTCAAGCATATCAATCGATCAATTTGCACCTAAACCCTGTGGTTTGGGAGGTTTTGTTTTCCGATAGTAGCGAAAACATCAGCGGTGCAAGTGCCGATTTGCAGCATCTTTTTGTTGTATTACCTCTGATTTTCCTCGTTGAACTCGCACTTTCCGAGTGGGTTTGGCGTAAACAACGTAAACTCTCGCACAAGCATGTGGGACGCCCAATCGCAGCGGTGTTCTTCTTATGTTTTATTTCGAGCCATCTGATTTACGTATGGGCTGATGCCTACTTCTACAATCCGATCACCTCTCAGCAATCTAATTTCCCGCTGTCTTACCCGATGACAGCAAAATCGTTTATGGAAAAACATGGTCTGCTTGATCGTGAAGACTACCTTAAACGTCAGCAAGAGAACTTAGGTGAAGCGGAACTGGTTCGCTACCCGTTAGAAAAACTCGAATTTAGCCGCCGTGCAAACCCACTTAACGTACTTGTTGTCAGTGTGAACAATTTGCGCGCTGATGCGCTTAACGCCACAAACATGCCGAATACCTTCCAATACTCTTTGGAAAATTTAAGCTTTAACAATCACTTTAGCTCAAGCAACGACAGCTCTGGCGTATTTGGTTTATTTTATGGTTTACCTACAAGCTACGCGAGCAGCATCAAAGCTCAACAGTCTTTACCTGTGGTATTGGAAACATTAGAAAATAAAGACTATCAAGTGGGTCTATTCAGCGGCGATAATTTTAGCGACCCTATCTATAAAGAAATTGTCTTTAATGGATTGCCTATTACACCGATTGAGTCCGATGGAGCAATCAAGGGTGATAACGCAGCAATTGACGCTTGGGCAAACTGGGTACAAGAGCAAGGTAAGCAGCCTTGGTTTAGTTTCATTGAACTAACCACATTGGATGATTTCAATGACTACAACGCCAACTCAGGTAACGCTGAAAATGACCTTATTAGTAATTATCAGCAATCTATCAAAAGTGCGGATAACGAATTAGCTCACCTTTACCAACAAATCGAAGCGTTGGGGCTATCTGATTCAACGGTGGTTGTTATCACCTCAAATCATGGCACTGAGTTTAATGAAACTAAGACCAATACCTGGGGTTCGAGCACTAACTACAGCAGTTTCCAGCTTGAAGTTCCGATGATTATTCATTGGCCTGGTAAAGTCGCGGGTCAATACAATCACCGCACCAGCCACTTAGATCTGTCTGTTACATTGCTACAAGATCTATTAGGTGTCTCTTCAAACCCTTCTGATTACAGTAGTGGTCGTAACCTGTTTGATGAACGTGCACGTAAGTGGATTCTTGCCGGTGATTACCATGAGCTTGCGCTCATTACTAATCGCAATACCACGGTGATTGATAAATTTGGTAATTACAAACTGTATGACAGCGAGTACAAACGTCTGCGTGATGAGAATCCGGCTCTGCCTGTCATCATGCAAGGGTTAACAGAACTGCAGCGCTTTTACACAAAAAGCCAATAAATCATAGCCTTATGTTTGACCTATAGCGGTTAAGACGTTAAATTAACGCTATCGGACTGTAGCGCAGCTTGGTAGCGCACCGTCATGGGGTGTCGGGGGTCGGAGGTTCAAATCCTCTCAGTCCGACCATACACCTAGAAAAGAGAGCTTCGGCTCTCTTTTTTTGTTTGAAATGGTGTGTCTTAGGTCTATTTTTTCTAAAAAATCAGCGTGATAGGTTAAAAAGCACGCCAGCAAACAGAAAAAACAAAGAAAACGCTCACAATTAAAGCAAACAGTATAAGTAGGGGTTTACAAGGTTAATAGACCTCTATATTATTCGCTTCACACGGAGAGATGGCTGAGTGGTTGAAAGCACCGGTCTTGAAAACCGGCGATGGTTAATAGCTATCCTAGGGTTCAAATCCCTATCTCTCCGCCACATTAGAAAGCCCGCTAAGAAATTAGCGGGCTTTCGTCGTTTTAGCGTACAAGCTAAAGCTCAAACCTAAATGTGTAACCCCCACCCCGCCCGCTATCTATTCGAGCTCTAAGTGCTGTAAATGGTATTAATGCGTTTATTTAGCTTAGCTAGTAAAACCAATGTCAAAGAAAAAACAATCAAACCGGAATTTGCTCGAAAATCCGTAGCAAATCACATATTCTCTATTGTTATATTGAAGTGATCGTCTGAGCTATAGGTTATATCCGTGAAACTATTCGACTTATCCCAAAGAGAATTCATATCCTCTCGCTCAGTTATTTCTTTAATCTCCTTCCTAATTACAGTGGTAGTACTGGTCATTTTTTTCAATGTCACCTATCTACTTTTCTCGCTCGACAAAATGGCAAAAAAAGAACTTGAGAATAGGGCTCGCTTAGCGATCAAGCTTGAGTTTCAAGTCCGAAAACAAACCTTGTCTGAGTACTCATATTGGGACGAAGCTTATGACAAGATTATTGTTGAACAAGACCCGCTCTGGATAAGCAATAACTCCGGCCAGTACATAATAGAAGAGTATGAGTACGACTTCAGTGTCGGTGTAATGAATGGCAATAAACAAGCGTATCTTACAACCACCGAGTCAGCGAAAGCGTTAAATTTTGATGAGATATTTAATTCAAGTCTGCAAGCCCTCATCAACACTTCTGCGGCAACAAATACCGTCACGAAAACCGCCGGAGGTTTTTTTAAACTTGGCAATCAGGTTTACCTAATTGTAGGTGGACCTCTGATTGATGAAGAGCTTTCTCTGCCTAGAGAAGGCACATATATCGCAGCGGGAAGACTGGTAGACCCACAATATCTAAGTGAGATAGAACACAACTATCAGTTGTTTGCACTACAGTTACACCTCGATGAACCGCCTAAAGAACACAGTATGCCGCTTGTTGACCCTAGCAACCAGTTGGTTGGCTCTCTGTCGTGGGCTCCCAATTACCCAAGCAAAAAAGTATTACCAACATTATTCATTTTATTTCTCACAGTGGGCGTTATTTCGATTTTAGTGGTACGACAAATATTACTCAAAGAGCAGACTAACCGTGACGAGTATGAAGACAAACTCTTCGCCGAAGCGACGACAGACTCTCTTACTGGCACTACCAGCCGACGGTACTTATTTGAGCTTGGTAATAAACACTTTGAACGTGCCCGGATGAGTAGAACTAATTTTGCAATTTTACTGTTGGATATCGACCATTTTAAAAAGATAAACGATAAATATGGACACAGCACTGGCGATAAAGCACTAAATCACTTTGCCCAAATATGTCGTAAGCAAATCGAAGAACTCGGCATTATCGGTAGGATTGGCGGTGAAGAGTTCGCCATTGTGTTATCAGATACCACTCTTTCGACCGCATCAGCAATCGCAGACCAGATAAGAACCAGTGTCGAAAAAACACCATTTATTCAGGGTGAGATAACCATCAATATGACGGTGAGTATTGGCTTAACATTCTTAAACCAACACACTTCATTTCAGAGGCAACTCGACGACGCCGATTTGGCGCTTTACAAAGCTAAAGCCAATGGACGAAATCAGGTTGTCCTGTCAGAATTCTCGCCAGTTTCGGTCTCTGCTTAAAAAACGATAACACACCATAACGTAGATACCTGCACTACGACGATCTAGATGATTCGATTCGTAGTACATTTTGGTTCGAAAGAGATTTATTTCAGGTAGATTTTAACCGATTGGAGAGCGCTTGAAGCTGGTGCAGTAGAGTGTTGGTTCTCTGGTATTTGGAAAAATCTTTCCTGCTAGATAAATCGTGGAGCTATTTAGCTAGCAGAAAAGAAACTGTCAGTACTGGGACTGACAGTAAATCAACAAGAGTTATACCGCGGCTTGTGGAGCAATAGGTTTTTTCATGAATCTATCACCGGCAGTGTAGATACATAGCGCGATAACTACGGTCACAACACCGGTAAGTTTTTGCATTGTCATCACTTCACCTAATAGGAAGTAAGCCACGATCATCGCAAATAGCGGTAAAACGTTTAGTGCCATTGTCGTGATAACTGCATCTTGTGTTTTTAGTGTTGCCACCTCCCATACCGCGTAAGCGATACCAGAACACAGCATGCCTAGCGACAAGATGGTTGCAATGTGCTTACCATTTTCAACCAGAACGACTGCAGAGCCAAAATCAGCGCCAGTCACTAAACCTACCACTAGAAGCGCAAGTGTTGCCGCTGCGAATTGGTAGAAACAGCTAGAAAACGTGTCGTAACGAGAGTTTAGATCAGAACCAAACTTACCTAAGATGTAGTTGTAAGTCACAAAACCAAGTACACCACATAGTGCGAATAGGTGACCAAGGTTTAGACCTTGAATCTTGTTCGATGGATCGTAAGCAATCACTGCCGCGCCCACTAGAGACAATACCACTGCAAATACTTTTGGCGCTGAAGGCTTGATTTTGTCGATGACAAATACAGCAAGCATGGTTAGGAACGGAGCCATACCATTGATTACACCAATCTCACCTGAAGAGGTGAATTCATATGCCAGAATCGTAAAGTAGAAGAATACGGCTTGGGCTGCGATACCCGCAGTCATTAACAATACTGCGTCTTTTTTACTTTGAATTTTCTTAAGCGTGTGTTTCTTAGAGAAAGCAAACAGAACAACAAAACCTAGTGTCGCAATGGCATAACGTGCGATAGCAAGTACTACAGGATCTAATTTACCCGCTAGAACACCACCTAGTGGGAACGAAGCACCCCACAAAGCAGCACAGATAAGAGCAAGGCTTAAACCCAGTGATTTATTCGGAGCAGTTTTACTCATTTTCTTCATCTCAAATAAAGGAGTTAGGACAACTCCTTTGGAAAGCAACATAAATAATTATTGTGGACAAATACCGATAACGTGTTCTAAACGTTGATCTTTTTGATATAAAGACGCATAAGCGAAACCAATACCTTCAAGGTTAGTTTCTGCGCCATTTGCAACATCAAACACACGCTCAACGATCTTGTTCGATACGTTGTCGATCGTGTCTGTTGCATCCATGATTCCACAAGCGTTGATATCCATATCAGCCGTGATCAAAGAGCTGTTACCAGACACTCGGATAACCGGAACGATTGAGTTGTTAAATCCTGCAGCGCCTGCAGTCCAAAGAATTAGCTGACAACCAAGAGAACCAAAGTGCATTGCTGCGCCGCCACATAGCATGGTGGTTTCGGTTAGGTAGAAACCTGGCGTTGTTGGTTTTTCACGATGAATGTGGTTAATACGCAAGCAGTCTTGAATTGGACGAGTACCCGTCTTGTGCATAGCACCTTGTGATTTCTCATCAATCGTTGTTAGACCACCAACACTGTTACCAATAGACATGGTTTCAGTGGCTTCGATTACGTGCCAACGTTTCAAATCTTCTGCGATAAGACGTTCAATTTTATCGCCCACTTCAGGGCTAACTGAGCGCTCTTTTAGAATTTCTTCACAGCCTAGCAGCTCTAGTAGTTCACCAGCCATGGTCGTTGCGCCCATATCGACAAGTTTGTCAGATGCAGCACCAACCGATGGATTAGAAGCAAGACCACTTGACGTATCAGAACCGCCACACTTAATACCAATGCGCAGCGCAGATACTGGTGCATCAACACGCTCTACGCTATCAGCGTAGGCTTTTAGTTCTTTAGCCAACGTGATACCGTCTTTGATTGTTTCAACCGTACCTTTGTTTTTGATAACGGTTAGAGCATGAACAGGGAGACCTTCTTTACGCACTGGTTCAGCTACCATTTGTGGATCAATAGAGCCACAACCCATTGCAATGACCAGTACGCCAGCAATGTTCGGGTTCGTTGCCGTGTGGATGATAGTGTCGATCATCTCTTCATTACCACCATACATACAGGTGTAATGGTTAGTAACAACAACTGAACCTTCAATTTCTTTACTGATGTTGCGTGCGATGCCTTCACAACACTCATCAATAGCAATAATCATCACACTGTTGCGAATACCAAATGTGCCGTTTGGGCGAGGGTAACCCTTAAATGTCGCGGTCATTATTGTTCGATCCCCATTTGTTTAATGATTTCTTCGATGATTGCTTCTGGAATGTCTAGGCGTTCGCTGCGAACATTTTGGACATGAACAAATTGACCCAATGGTATTTCAACAATTGACTTACCGATTGAGTGGCCGCATTTCAAAATGTGTTCACCGTTGGCAATATCTCCAAGTGCGATCTTGTTGCCGAAAGTAATTTTTTGCAGCGCGTTAACTTCTGCGATCACTTCGTTGTCCGCAGAAATAATTTCAACTAGTTCGTGTTTTTCTACGTCACCCAGTAGCGTTGCTACATTGTCCGTAGGAGAAAGTTTTATTGCTTTCATTTTGATATTCTCAGTCTTATCGTTAAACTGTTAATTGTCCATTGTCCGACAATCGGCATTATACGGTTAAACAAACGACAAAATATGACCAATATCACAATTTCGAGCAATATTTTTGAATGGCTTTAAATGTACGTGACAGAAGAATCAGAGAACTGAAAACAAAAAATCAAAATTACAACTATAAGATCATGAATTAATTAATAGTTTAATAGAAAGCAAGCCGTAAGCGCTCGGTGAAAGAGCGTCGAAGTTTCTTTGTCAAAACGTCTAAAATTTTCACCCTGTACTATTCTCATGCTACTAAATACGCTCTCATATGAGGAATTTGGGAGAAAACACGCTATTAATCTGGTTGAAAGCTTCCCTTTCAAGGAAAAATTGTGGGGGTAAGAGGAAGTGAGCCCTTGCTTTATCTTCGTGTAAACATTCTGAGCCACTTGCGTGAATTTTCACCAATTTAATCAATCAACTATAAAACCTACCATTATGTGACCGCTCTCACTATAATGGCGCCTGTTTGTATTTTGTTCGATTAGCTGCTGTTTATGACCACTTCAGACCTCAAGTTCTTCTTCACGCGTTTCATCATCATCTTCCTAATATTTATGATGATGTTTTTCGCCATCTTTTATTACGACGCCAAAAAAGAACTAGAAACCAGTAAAAGTAATATTAAAGCCGAGCAGAAAGCACTGTTAGAAGGCAAGAAAGACTATATTGAAGCGGTTATTGGGGCGGTCGTCAAAGAGACCGCTCTACTGGCTGATCTACTCAGGCAGCAAGAAGTTTATCAAACAGAAAGCAAGCCCAATCTGCAGTCTAAAAGAACAACCCACAATCAGGTGAGCAAAACTCTCGTTTCAATGAGTCAGCGTAAAGAGATTTACGATCAGATCCGTTATCTTGACCTCGATGGTAACGAAGTAGTCAGAGTTAACTTTAATAATGGTCAGGCTACAGTGGTACCTCAAGCACAGCTGCAAAATAAAGCACATCGTTATTACTTTAAAAAAGCTAAACAATTAGACTGCAACCAAGTTTATGTCTCTCTACTCGATTTAAACATTGAGCATGGGGTGATTGAAATGCCTCACAAGCCAACGATTCGTATGTCGGCTCCTGTTTTTGATCAGCACGGAAACAAACGTGGCATTGTGATCATCAACTACCTTGCTAGCTATTTGATGGATGGTTTAAGACTATTTAACTTAAATAGTGGCACCAATTACATGCTAGTAAACCAAGATGGCTATTATTTGTTTAATGAATTAGAGCCTGACTCAGAGTTCGCTTTTATGTTCAAAGATAAACTAGATCTTACCGTCTATTCCCAGTTCCCCTCACTTGCCAAGCAGATACAACAGACTGTGTCCGGACAATTTGAGACTGAAGATGGCATTATGACTATTGAATCTGTTGGATCCATAAATAACCAAAGCCCCTATTGTTTCCGGGATTATCATCTCTCCAATAGCGATACCACTGCTTGGAAAATTATCTCCTACGCAGAGTTCGCAAAGCGCGTTGATGTCAAAAATCCCTTATCGCGACACGATACATTAATGAGAATTGGCGTACTGTTGAGCCTGACACTAGCTTACTTCATGGCGAAATATCAGCTTAGACAACATCAAGATAACCAACGTATCTACGATCTTGCTCACTATGATTTTTTGACCCAGCTATTAAATCGAGGCGCGTTTCAAACTGAGCTGGAATCTCTGATTCAATCGGCGAGAAAAACACAAACTTCACTGTGTTTGATCTACATCGATTTGGACGATTTCAAAGGCATCAACGACGAGCACGGGCATGCTGCTGGCGATAAGGCATTAATCCACGTCGCCCAAGCAATGAAAAACGTGTTTGGCGAACAAATCACCATGGGACGACTTGGTGGCGATGAATTTGCCGTGATATTGCAAGACAATGCCAATAGTGAATATGCAAAACACCATGCGTCAGCATTACTGGAACTAGTGCAGCGCCCAACCGAGGTGGCGCAAAATGTCTGTTTGCAAATCAATGCCAGTATTGGTGGTTATTTATGTAGCGGTGATAACTGTGAGCAAGAAGAATTGATGCACAATGCTGATCTCGCTATGTACCAAGCTAAAAAGTCAGGTAAAAACCGCGTGATCATTACCGACTCTAGTGCCGAGGTTTAAATACCTCGGCTATCTATCGCGGCTTTCAATAATTGCATGTGCATTGGGACAAGTGCCTGATGCGCACTGCGATACCCTCCGCCAACAACACAGGCCAATGGAATCTCTCGCTGCTTCGCCATACTCATCATAAACAAATCTCGCTGATAGAGACCATTGGTTGATATGTTGAAATACCCCAACTCATCTTCAGTATGAATATCTACCCCACCATCATACAAAATTAGATCCGGACGATGGAGGTTAACCACCGTCTCAACCACACTGTAAAAATGATCTAAGAATTGCTCATCACCCGTTTCTCTTGGTAAGGCAATGTCGATATCAGAATGTGGCTTTTTGGCAGGGAAATTCTTATCACAATGAAAAGAGAGCGTAATGATGTCGGGTTCTTCTGAGCACAACGTTGCGGTGCCATCACCATGGTGAACATCACTATCGATGATCAATACCTTGTCTATCTGCTCAAATTCCAGCGCTCTTTTGGCGGCAAGAACCAAATCGTTGACTAGGCAAAATCCTGATCCAAAATCATGATGCGCATGGTGGTAGCCGCCGCTTAAATGAATCGCGGTGCCGTATTCAAGAGCAAGCTCTACGGTTAAGCAGGTGCCACCAGCTGAGGTTAAGGTTCGTTTTATCAGTTGTTCACTCCACGGGAAACCAATTCGGCGCATTTTAGCCGCTGGCAGTTCATTGTAAAAAAGCGCGTGAATATACTCAGGACAATGAACTTGTATGACATCGGTAAGAGTTAAAGGCGTTGGAGTGAAGGTAGCAAACATCTGTTGCCAAGCAGCATCATCCTCTTGCTGATCACGCAACGCCTGGTAGAGCAATCGATATTTTTCAATCGGATAACGGTGCTGAGAAGGCAAATCGAGCTCAGAATAAATCGGATGATAAATAATCGGAATCATGGTGAAGTCAGCTTAAATTGGATGTATCCATGTTAACAGCTTGAAATTTTGCTGCAAAATGGATTTAATTGATAATAATTATCATTTATAGATTTCTATTCATGCACTCTTCTACGCTATTTTTCTTTTTGGGCATTGCGGCAGGTACCTTGGGCGCGATTACTCTTTTTAGTTTTATGCTTCTCACCGCTTGGGCAATGGTTGATTTTGTCACTATGAGCTAGGACAATAATCTCAATATAGAAAGGAGGTTATATGAATCGTGTTTTTATCACTGGTGCGAATCGAGGTATTGGGCTTGGTCTAGTTCAATATTATCTATCGCAAGGCTTTGACGTTCATGCAACCTATCGAGATGCCTCGAGTGCCAATGCCCTATTCGCTCTTGCCGCCAACAACGCTAAACTTCACTGCCATTGTTTAGATGTCACGGATTATAAAAAAGTATCACTACTCGCTTCACAAATAGGGACGTTAGACTTGCTGATCAACAATGCGGGTTACTATGGTCCAAAAGGCTACGGATTTGGCAATACCGACGTTGAGCAGTGGCGAAAAGTATTTGAGATCAACGCAATTGCCCCATTAAAACTGGTTGAATCCTTTTACTCAAACCTAGCACAAAGCTCGGTGCGAAAAATTGCCTGTCTTTCATCTAAAGTCGGCAGTATGACGGAGAATACTTCTGGGGGCGGTTATATCTATCGCTCTTCCAAAGCGGCATTGAACTCGGTAGTAAAAAGTCTGAGTAATGACTTATCGTCCCAAGGCTTTACCGTGGTTGCCCTTCACCCTGGTTGGGTTAAGACGCAAATGGGAGGAGACAATGCTTTGATTGA
>ERZ794982.110-NODE-110-length-32005-cov-46.765133_pt1 | contig 32005 bp, 25 predicted proteins | sample MGYA00433071_ERZ794982 | MGnify/ENA primary metagenome ERZ794982 (study PRJEB30140, sample SAMN00862574) | bioreactor metagenome | study: EMG produced TPA metagenomics assembly of the Bioreactor inoculated with sediment Metagenome (bioreactor metagenome)...
AATTTTATCACTTTTTTAACATTTAAAGTGGACTAATTTATTGGGGCGAGTTCAAATATCCTTATATTCTTTTTTCATATATCTGACAAATTCTTTGCTCGTCTGTTTATAGGCATCGTAAGTTTTGTGACTATGAATACTTACGGTTTTATTATGAGTTTCTTTAGTCCCCATCATTTCTTTGTATTCTTGCTTTGCCTGATGACGGCTTACGTTCGGACAAAACATCTGCTGCATTCGACAATGCAATTGATAATCCATTAGTGACATTCTTGCCATATATACAACTGCCCAAGCTACATCAAACCTTCTTAGCATTCCAAATTAGTCGGAAAATCACTCAAAACCATGTTGCCCATACCTTATAAACAATCATTCAAATCAATGTCAAGAGAAATATCGCCTCATTTTTTTGATTTCGCTTTTTACATTCGTAAAATGCCCTCTAACTTAAACGAAAGAGAGCGATTTCTATGGATATAAATGAAACAGATAAATTACTTTTGATGGAATTGATTAATGATGGTAAACTGGTATCAGACAACGTACCGAACAATTATATGAAATGAAGAAGAAAAAAGTTGATGCAGTACATCCATATGACATCACTGGACCTAAAACTGAAAAAGCACGTTGGCAAACCTATCTACCAAATGATGCTGGTACTAGAGGAAAAAAGATTTCCGCTACAACTGAGGAACGTCTTTATCAGAAGCTATATAATTATTATTTCGTTAATAACCGCTCCAAAGTAACTTTAGAGACGCTTTATCCTGAATGGTTAAGGAAACGTAGCGAAATGAATCTTAGTGACCGTACCATTCACAGAGATACAAACAGATGGGATAAGTATTATAAGGAGCATACAATTGTCAAACGTCCGGTTATCAATATTAAACCAGGGCATTTGGAAAAGTCCTTTCACCAGTGTACTAAGAACTTCAACCTTACCAAGAAAGAACTTGAAAGTATGAAGTTTATTATGAAAGAATTGATTGGTATGGCTCTGAAAAAGGAAATCATCAGTAAGAATCCCTTTGATCTAGCTGATATTATAACTTACGGCTGTAAACAACCACCTAAGAAAAATGATCGAAGCCGTGTAATATCTACCAAGTGAAAAGGAAAAGATGTTCATGGCTCTAAATATGGACTTATTGGAGCATCCTGATGTTATCGATGCTTATGCTGTTTTTCTGCTATTTAAGTTGGGACCTAGAATCGGAGAAGTTGCTGCACTCAAAGGACAGGATGCAGACGTATTATCCATGACGCTCTAAGCTCAATGAACGAACTCAAGGGGACTCAGAGAGGAGCAGGATACTAATCACTTTCCAAAAGCGAAAGTGATTAGTCGCGAGGGTCGGCTTATGCCGACTGGCAACTACCGTTGCTGTGACAGTGTCAAAGGCGCTTAAATAGATGCAAGCCTCTATTTAAGCGCCTTTAACACTCTCACGTCCTCGCTCTATACATTTGGTATACTCCTTGTTTTTTTGCACGTAAAAAGCCCCAAAACCCTAGTTGTCTAGAATCTTGGAACTTCTGAAAGCGCGAGACGGGATTCGAACCCGCGACCCTCGCCTTGGCAAGGCGATGCTCTACCACTGAGCCACTCACGCATATAGTAAATCATGTTTATGGAGACTTGATAGATAATTCAAGCCACCTCTGATTTACAAATGCCCAGAGGCGGAATCGAACCACCGACACGAGGATTTTCAGTCCTCTGCTCTACCGACTGAGCTATCTGGGCATATCCAGATATTGTATCTATGATATGCTTTGTTGCTAACTGCCCGAGACCGGAATCGAACCGGTACGATTTTTACATCGCAGGATTTTAAGTCCTGTGCGTCTGCCAATTCCGCCACTCGGGCATGAAGTATCTTAATAACTTCATGATCAGCTAAGATTTATCCTAACTTAATGGAGGGAGAAGGATTCGAACCTTCGAAGTCGTAGACAACAGATTTACAGTCTGCCCCCTTTGGCCACTCGGGAACCCCTCCGTAGCGACAAGATATATAATATCACATCTACAGAATTTGTCAACAGCTTTTTTGCATAATTTATGAAATACTTTTAATTTCTACATAGTACTCACGTGTACTGGATGCCAACTTGACTAAACGTATCTTTTTTTGGTGCTCAAGCATCTCTTCTTCTGTGATATGATCAAGAATAACTTCCAAATCACTCGTTCCTAGACCTAGGGCCTCGACCATGTCTTTATAAAAGTATTTTCCATCATTAATCTGTTGTATAAACCCTAAGAAAGCTGTCTTATAGACCAGCAAATCCTCTTCTGAGATATTGTGATAGTTAAGTGTCGCCGTTGTATTGTAGCCATTAAGCCACACATCATGTTTATATGCTTCTTGACTCTCTCGTCGCCGCAGCTCTTTTTCATCATCCGAGACTAGAACAATGTCAAAGCGAAAGTTCATCCCGCCAAACTGATGATAATCATCAACCATCTGTCGGTTACCTCGTCTTTGTTCTAAGTCCGTTCTTATCGTGTCCCATTCATGTTCTAAGTCTCGGCTTATTCCAACGTATTTCTTTTTATTCGCTGTGTTTGTTATAACATAAACTCCTTGAATCCCTCGCATGTAATTACCTCTCTTTATTGGCATTTTCCATTAATAATATTATACCTAATATCCTCTTGGAATGCAATAAAATAAAGGTTTAGACGCCATTAGTCTTTCTTCTGCACCGGAATCCAAATCTCACAAAAACACTCGGCTACATTCTCTGTTGGATAGAGTTCAAAGTCAATATCATCAAGCATATTATATCCTGATCCAGGCAAAAACTCTTTGTATATACGATCCCATGTCTCGCCTATACACTGTCCATCAGTGCCAATACACTGGAATACTGCCCATTGATTTGCCTTGACTTCCCATACGTCAAACCCACTTGGCACCTCTCCACCTGCATACAGGCTACCAATCCCATACTCAAAGTGTGTCTCTTCCTTGGATAGGGGTGCGCAAGCTCCATACACATCCCCATTAACACGGTGTGCTTTTAATACGTCAAAAGTATCATCAGCATTACATCGTTTCCAAAAATCAGGAATCAGCGTGTTCTCTTCTTCACCGACAATTTCATTGTCAAATGTTTCCACTTTAACCAATAAATTAAACTTTTCTTTTTCTACAATCTTGTACTCCATAATTGTACCGCCTTCCGTTTGAATTTTTATGATAAGGCGATTAAAAATTTGTAAATGTGTCCCTGAACGTTTAGCTACACTCGGCGTTACTCCATGAAACCTTGAAAAAGCTTTTGTGAAGCTCTCTGGCGTCTCATAACCATACTTAAATGCAATGTCAATAACTTTGTTCTCCGATAATACAAGTTCTTGTCCAGCCATCGACAGCTTCCGATTACGAATATATTCATTGGCAGTCATTCCGGTTATCATGCTAAACAGTCGATGAAAATGATAATTTGACATATATAGATGCTGCGCAACATCTTCATAAGTTATCTTCTCCATCATATGGGTTTCCATATACTCAATGGCCTGTTGAATACTGCAAATACAATCCATGTTCATCACCTCATGCTTCTAGTATATGACGATACAACCTCTTTGTCCTGTCTGTCCTTGTTCATTTTTGTCTTAGCTATCTACACGATTAATCGGCTGTCCATTAGCGAATGCCTTGATATTGTCTCCAATCAGCTTTACAAGACGCTTGCGTGTCTCTAAACCTCGCCACCCCATATGTGGTGTAAGAATAACATTATCCATCCTATACAGTGCACTGGCATCATCTAGTGGCTCTACTTCTTGGACATCTAGCCCTGCTCCGGCAATTGTTCCTTGATTTAGCGCTTCTATCAGTGCCTTTTCATCAACAAGCCCTCCTCTAGCCGTATTAATGAGGTAGCTTGAAGGTTTCATCATAGCTAGTGTTTTGGCATTAATCATATGGCGGGTCCCATCATTAAGAGGGCAGTTCAACGAGAGAAAATCACTCTGCTTAAGCACCTCTTCCAAAGACTTAAAACTTACCTCTGCAGTATCATTTCTTGGCGTACGCGTTGATACGATAACATCCATGCCTAATGCAACAGCTACCTTGATGAGGCTTTTTGCTATATGACCATATCCGATAACCCCTAGCGTCTTGCCATTAAGTTCAACATGATCGACCATCAGATGTTGATGAAAGTTGTCATGATTGCCTTGCGCCAGCATCTGCATCTGTTTTTGCATGGAACTAGCCAAACTCAACATCAATAAAACCGCCGTATGGGCAACACGCTCTGTGCTATATGCCGGAATATTACATACGATAATCTCTTTTTCCCTAGCCGCTTCTAGATCAATATTGTTATATCCGGTTCCCGCTTCACAGATCATCTTAACACTCTCTGGGAACTGTCGAATCACTTCACCTCGTAACGGCATTTCTTTTGTGACAACCACTGTAAATCCCTGTATACGCTCTATAATTTTATCTTCTGGTGTCGTATCATGGATGATGACTTGGGATGCAATCTGTCCGTAGTCAACTTTCCCATCATAGTTTACCAGACCTCCATTTAATACGACGGTTTTATCCTTCATTGTTGCTCCTCCTTGCCCATTTAACTTTGTATTTATTATAGCATATCTATGAAAAGAGCAAAGCAAGAACCTTTTCTATGTGTTTTTATTAATCTCTTCGAGTACTTCAAGTACACTCAGGAGTTGTTCATCACTTACATAAGGAGTCTTTTTATTTTCTTCTATACATGTTAAAAAATGCGTTAATTCATTATAGTACCAACCTGTTGGCGGTACATTAATCCCTGTGGCAATCAGATTTTCATCTTCTATATTATAGTGAATAGGATCTTCTTGATAGGGGTATGCTATCAACGATGAACCATCATAAATAACCACTGCATTTTCAAAAACAATCCTCCACTGTGCTCGAAATGGAATACTTGCATGAAACCATGCCGCTTCGGCTACTACATTAACCTTTGGATAGGTATAGATCATGCGATAATGTTCTACATAACTAGATTCTTCACGTTTATTGCCAAAGACTTGAACCTGCTCTGGTTTTCCAAAAAGACTGACAATCAAATCCAGGTCATGTATATGCAAATCAAAAGGCAGCAATCCACTTTTACTCTTGTCAAAGAGCCATCCTCCTTGCGCCCATTGAGGACTTGCTGACAGCCGTTCAAAGTATGCGTCTAGTGGCTTTCCAAAGGTTTCTTTTGCAACAAGTTCTCGCAAGATACCCACTTCTTTGGTAAATTGAAGCACCTGAGCAACAAAGAGCAGACAGTTGTTTTTCTTTGCCATTTCCATCATTTCTTGAGCATCAGCCTTTGATAGCGTCATCGGTTTTTCAACAATCGTATGCTTTTTATGTCCTATACTTTCCAAGACATTGGCCTTATGTAAAAAAGTGGGAGTACATACATCGACCACATCTATGTCTTGGTTTGTAATCATCTCTGTTATAGAACTATATAATGGAAGGTTCCATTCTTGTGACCGAATCTGATCTTGTTCGCTAAATCCTACAAGGGCAACAACTTCACAGTGGTCAATATGCTTATAATTACTATAATGCACTGTCCCCATGCCTCCTGCCCCTACAATACCTATCTTTAACATCGCTTGCCTTTCCTTTCTATATCTAAGCGTTGAGCTATATCTGCAACCCAATAGATTTTAAATACGCGTACGAAGTTGCCACTGCTTCATTAATCTCTTGCAAATCTTTTGGACCTGCCTTTGTAAATTCAATCTCTACACTAAAAGGACATGCGTTTTGTGCTTGTTCTAATTTTTGCTTAATGGTTAAAAAATCAATCTCTCCTTGCCCAAGTGCCGGAAAGTTCCACTCAGTCACTTCTCCTGCCTTGTCCTTGATGTGCATATACTGAATCTGATCAATACATCCATCCAGGTCGTCCATTAAGTTGACATTACCAAAAAAGATGGCATTGGCCGTATCATAGTTAATACCGATGCGTTCAGATTGTATTTGATCTACAATCGCTTTTATCTTTTGTCCACTGCCATGTTCTTGTCCATGAACTTCTAAAACCAATGTTAAATCATAAGTCTCTAAGTGTGGTATCAATTCCTTAAGACGCTTAGCCGTCTCCTCATCAGTTGCCACCACATCATTATCTAAATGCGCCTCGCCGATTGAAGACACTATATATTGGCATCCAAAATAATTCGCCAATCGCATATTATCAACAAAGTCCGGTATACGACTTTCATCCATCAAATTACAATGTCCACTAAGGGCAATAGGCGTCACGCCTTTCTCTTGACATCTTTGCTTTACCTTTGCAAGGTAGGACAAGCTCATCGACGGAAAAACATGTTCAGTCCAGCCCTTTGTAGCTGTCAGTTCAATATAGCCAAACCCCGCTTGGCTTATACCGTCAATCGCTTCTTCTATAGAATATCCATGATAACAATTTGAATTTACTGCAACAATTCTTTTCATATTAAACCTTCTTCCCTTATGTTCTATTTTATCTTTACCGCTTTTCCCGTCCTAGAAGATTCCACACTTGCAAAAACAGCTTTCATGGCTGCAAGCGCTTGTTCTCCAGAATTTTCCTGTGATTCTTGTGTCACCAGACATTGGGCAAAAAGATCAATGACGCCGGATGCCGTTTGGTGGTCATTGGTCTGAATCTTATCAATCTCATAGTAGATATTTTCGCCTTCTTTGGTCGTAATCGTAATGGAATATGTGGGGTCATCATATATATGCATAATGCCTTTAGTTCCATATAAGACCGTTGCATTATCTTCCTTGCCATAATATGTCCAACTGGCGGTCATCGTACCTACAATCCCGTTTTCCATTGTGTAGATACTGATGGCATTATCATCAACACCTATAAGATTTCCCGTGGCATCTTTTTTATCTAGAGTCACAATCTTCGCCATCACTTCTGTAATTTTTTGCCCTGTTAAAAACTGAATAACATCCGTCTTATGTATCCCTAGATCTCCTACGGCTCCAAGACGTGCCAGGTCTTTGTCAAAAAACCATATATTTTTACCCGGATCGATACTCCAAGTCTCCGGTCCTTTATGCCCAAAAGTGGTTCTAAACGAGATAATATCGCCGATACTACCTTCCTCAATAAGTTGTCTTGCTCTTCGATGTGCCTTGGTCAAGCGTTGATTGTGTCCAATCATTAAAAACCGCTCTTCTTTTTTGGCTACGCGAACCATTTCTTCACATTCTTCCAACGTGATGGCCATCGGTTTTTCACAAAGCACATGTTTACCTGCCCGTAGCGCTTCGATCGTTATACTGGCATGAGTGTGGTTAGCTGAACACACACTGACAGCATCAATCGATGGGTCTTTTAGCATAGCTTCATAACTGTCATATGCCTTTACCCCAAACTTTGTTGCAAGTTCTTGTGCTCTATCTTGTCTCAAATCATAAAAGCCTGCTAATTCTGTATTTGAATTTGCCATGTATTCTGGTATATGTCTTACTTGCGCAATTTTTCCACAACCGATTATTCCTATTTTATACATATAGCTCCTCTTAATTCTCTTCTTTTTTCTGCAACAATACAGCTCCAATTACAATCATACCTTTGAATGCTTCTCTTAAAAACGGAGGCACACCCAGTAAGTTCAATAAATTATTCATTACTGCAATTATTAGCATACCAAGGACTGCGCCCATAACTGAGCCTTTACCTCCCGACATAGATACACCACCGACAATAACTGCCGCGATGGCATCCATCTCATAGCCACTTCCAGCATTGGCATAGTCCATAGACCCGATTCTAGACACCTGCAAAATAGCTGTCACACCTACGAGCATACCAATCAAAGCATACACTTTTCGCTTAACTTTGCCTACATTAATCCCTGACAGTTTTGCTGTTCTCTCATTGGAACCAACCGCATAGACATATCGACCAAAAGCAGTTTTCTTCGATACGATATATAATATAATCGCGATAACCAGCCAATATATGATGGGCATAATCAATAGATTTCCCATTTTTAAACTTGCAATTTGCAAAAATCCGGTGGGTACTTTTGGTGAGTTCGTTTGCATAAAATGCTGAGTAACACTTCGTAAAATTTTCATCATCCCAAGTGTTGCTATAAATGGTGGCAACTTTCCTTTGGTTACCAAAACACCTGTCAGCTGCCCTAATCCACACCCCATAGCAATAGCTACAACGATACCTATAATGTATAAAGGTACACCTGTGATTCCCGTTGATGCCAAAAGCGCATTCGGTCCATTATCAATAATCATCATAAGAACTGCACCGACAGCTACCATCGTCGAGCCAACTGCCAAGTCGATTCCACCAGATATGATGACAAACGCCATTCCAAGGGCTACAATACCAACCCCTGCATTGTTTCTCAAAATGTTGATCCAGTTATTAGCCCAGGTCGCAAACCATTCTCCAAAAGAATCAAATTCAAATCCCAGCGCGACTGTTTGCAAGATGACCATGACAAACAACGCAACACCTGTGCTAAACAGCGCGCTTTCCGTCCAGTTTTTCTTAAACCATGTTATAAAGTTGAACTTTACTTTTGTCTTTTCCATCTGTATACCTTCCTATTCTCCTATTTGCCACCTGTTGCTAGACGCATAATCTTTTGTTCATTCATATCTTCTCCAGAGACTTCCCCTACAATCGCACCGTGATACATCACAAGACTTCGATCACAAACCCTGATAATCTCCTGCGCTTCACTTGAAAGCACAATAATCCCAACACCTTGTCCTGCAAGTTTTAAGATAATATCATAGATTTCTTCCTTAGCACCTACATCAACGCCTTGTGTCGGATTGTCCATAATCAAAATTTTAGGATTGGACGATAACCATTTTGCTAATACAATCTTTTGCTGATTTCCTCCAGATAGACTCGTAATCAAATCCAGTTTTTTCTCCATCTTGATTTTTAGACTGTCTTTTTGTATGTCAAATTCAGTATTTTGTTTTTTTCGATCAATAAAAAAGCGTTTTTGCAAGCGTTTTAATGTAACAAGTGAACCATTTTCCAAAATGTTCATATCTTTTATGATGCCATTTTCTTTTCTGTTTCTTGGCACATATGCAATACCAAGATCTAGACCTTTTGTTGTTGAATCAATCTTCACCTGTTGATTGTCGATATAGATGTCTCCTGTATACTTAGGTCGATCCCCAAAAACAGCTTGAAACAATTCACTTCGTCCATCTCCCAGCAGTCCGGTTACACCTAGTATCTCACCTTGTCTTAAGTTTAAGGATATATCCCGAAAATGTGTGACATCAGTAAGCCTCTCAAGCCTAAGAACCTCATTACCTATTTCCTTGTCTCGCTGCAGGCTTTCCGTTCGCACATCATGTCCTACCATATGCTTTGCCAAGTCATCGGTTGTGACATCTTTTATCTCGCCTGTGGCAACCATATTTCCATCTCTAAGCACAGTATACTTATTACATATTTCAACGACTTCTTTTAATTTGTGGGAGATAAAAACCATGCCAACACCATGACTTTTTAATACATTCATCATTGCAAAGACCCTTTTGATTTCATGCTCCGTTAAGGATGTTGTCGGTTCATCCATGATGATAATCGACGCATTCATCATTAGTGCTCTTGCAATCTCTATGAATTGTTTATAGGAGGTATCTAAGTCTCGAACCATCTGCTCAGGGTTCAGTTCCAGTCCTATTTTTTCAAATATTTCCTTTGTTTTTTTTATCATTGTTTTTGCATCTAAAAAACCATATTTGTTTTTCAATTCTCGACCGATAAACATATTCTCAAAAATAGCTAGGTCATTGACAAGATTTAATTCCTGATGAATAAATGCAATTCCCGCTTCAAGAGAATCCACAGGATTTTTAAATTCTACCGGCTTCCCGTCGATGAGAATCGTACCTGAATCACTGTTAATGACTCCGCCTAAAATATTCATGAGCGTTGATTTTCCGGCACCATTTTCTCCAAGCAATGCACATATTTCACCACCACTTAGAGAGATATCCACACCTTTTAACACATTGTTTGCTCCAAATGATTTGTATATATTTTGCATTTCTAATTTCATATTCCTTAATACCTTTCTTCTAAAAAAGGCTATGACATCGCCATAGCCCTCTTATTGTTTCGCCTTCTACTCTTAGTATGGAGAATTTTCGTCCAAATACTCTTGATAGTTATCTTTGTCAACGATGGTTGTAGGAATAATTTTTACTGGCTCAACGGTTTCCCCTTTTAATAGAGATACTGCCATATCTACCGCATCTTTAACCATTGCCGGGCTATAAAGTGCAGATTCAATCCAGATGTCGTCATTTTCAGGCATCATGTTAAAGTACTCTTGCGCTCCACCACCACCTGTAACAACTTTAATATCTGTGCGTCCTGATTCAGTAATCGCTTGAAGAACACCGATAGATGTCTCATCATCCATGGAATATACTGCATCAATTTTAGTATTTGCTGTTAAAATATCCGACATATCTTTTAATCCATCTTCTCTAGTAAAAGCTGTCGCATAAGTAATTAGCTCCATATCCGGTGCAATCTCTGCCATTGTTTCTACGAATCCTTTTTCACGTAACTCAGATACTGATCCAGCGGATGGAACGTTAAGTACAACAACCGTTCCTTCTGTTCCGATTTTATCAACGATGTATTTTGCTCCTTGAACACCCATGTCTTCATTATCTCCTGATACACGGTATACACCTTCTGCATCAATTGCGATGTCAAAGTTTACGACTTCAATCCCGCTATCAATAACTGACTGAATCGGTACTTCCATACCCTGCCATTGTGGAAATGCGACAATAGCCTCAGCTCCCCATGTTCTTAAGTCATCAAGTTGTGTTGTCATCTCTTCTGCATTGACCGATGTATAAAGCTTATAATCAACTTCATCGGCTAGCTCTTTACAACGTGCTTCTGCATTGTATGCTACAGCTGCAACCCAACCATGTGTTACTGCAGGTGCTAAGATACCAATTTTCATCTTTTCTTTTGCAGGTGCTTCTGGTTCTGTCTCCGTCTCAGTTTCCCCTTCTGGTTCTGTTGTTGTCTCTGTAACGGCTTCACCTGTGTCCCCTGTTCCCCCTGTTTCTTCTACTTCCTTTGATCCACATCCTGCCAGCATCGCTACTGCCATTGCCAATACAAGGATATACGCTAATACTTTCATTTTCATCCTGCCTTCCTCCTATCTTCCACTTATCTTTACTGTAAATTTTCTTTTTTTCTGAAACTTTACAATCACATCTTACTATTTTTATTAGGTTGTGTCAATTAAAATAATTTATATTATTTATTTTTGTGCATAATGTATATTGTTGTGTGTTATGGATTTGTCATTTCTTTCTTTTTTTGTAAATTTACATGTTTTTTTCATTCTTTTTACATTTTGCTTTACAATTAAAGGTTTTATTCGTTATAATGGGAATATCTACAATGCGTATAGGAGAATATGAAATGGTTGAAAATAAAATCACTATTGAAGACGTTGCCAAAAAGGCAAATGTATCTATAGCTACAGTATCTAGAGTTATCAATAATAAAAATAATGTCAAAGCAGAAACCAAGCAACGTGTTGTAGCCGTCATGGAAGAGTTGAATTTTTCTCCAAAAACACCGGCTACGCTTTCTGATGTCAACAGCAACATTATATTAATGTGCGTTCCGGACTTTGATAATCCTTTTAATGGTCCTGTCATTGAGGGGATTCAAAAATCCGCACGTTCTGAAGGCTATCATGTACTCCTCATGCAAGATTTGAGCCACTATGCAGGCAGAATAAATTATGAGGAGATATTAAAAAATAATTCCATTGCTGGAATTATTATTTTCTGCTCTGTTCCAAATTCAAAGTTTTTAGAGGACTTGACCTTCCGTTGTCCTGTGGTCATGTGCTCTGAGCATGCCGAAAATTATAACGTGTCTTATGTGAACATCGATGATGTCAAGGCTTCAACTCAAGCCGTCAATTATCTGATTTCAACTGGTTGCAAAAAAATCGGACTGATTAATTGTAATATGAATTTTAAGTACGCAAGACACCGAGAAAAAGGATATCGCCAAGCTTTGACAGCTGCCGGACTTCCGATTAACCCTTCTTGGATTCTCCACCTGTCTTCCGTTACTTACAGTGTGGCTTATTCAAACATTCTTCACCTTTTAAGTCAACCTGATCACCCGGATGCTTTTTTCGCTTGTTCTGACGTCTATGCTTTTGCTGCAATCAATGCTGCGAAAAAATTGGGCTTTAGGGTTCCAGAAGATATTTCCGTTGTCGGATTTGACAATGTATATCTATCAACCATGTCCGATCCACCCATTACAACAATCGAACAGCCAAGCTACCAGCTCGGTCTCCAAGCGTGTGAATTGTTATTAGAAAAAATCAAGTTTCCACAGGTGCCCAACAAACACATCATTTTGGAGACAGAACTCATCGTACGTGGATCAACCAAACTATAAATTATAGGTTGAACAATTGTTTGTTAAACGCAAAAAACCTCGCTTGCAAGCAAGCGAGGTTTTTTTATTGTTCTCATTATGATCAAACGGAGAAGGAGGGATTTGAACCCCCGCACGGCGCAAGCCGCCTACCGCATTTCGAGTGCGGACCCTTCAGCCACTTGGGTACTTCTCCATGAAGCATTATTCATAATCATGTGAAAAATGCTTACATTTAAATATTTTAGCACTATTTTGCGTTAAGTCAACCTTTATTTTCCCTTTTTTTACATTATATTTTTGCGCCGCCGTTGAATGTCCCTCTCGCGTCGTTTCAATCACTTGCTGACAAACCGATGAATTACTCACTCCAATCTCCCAGACCGGAATCTCCACCGTCTTATCATGATTGTTGTTATTAATAACGACAACGACCTGGTCATGATCGTCAAACCGTCCATAAGCGATTACATTATATTCTCCATATAAGAATTTTAATGATCCGGTTCGTAGCGCCGGAATCGCTTTTCGTAGACTAATCAATGAACGGTGTAGTGCAATAAGCTCCGTGTTTTCATTGCCCCACGGATAGGTTCTGCGATTATCCGGATCTGTCCATCCGGCAACCCCAGCTTCATCTCCATAATAAATCGTCGGTGCTCCAACCCATGTCATCTGAATTACAACCGCTTCTTTCATCACTGCAAAATCCACATTTGCATTGGCTGCCTCAGCACCCACGGTGTGTGTTCGCCCAACAGTACGATTGGTTCGAGTCAAGAACCGACTATGATCGTGGTTTGACAATTGGTTCATCGCCACTTGCAACGATTGAGTGTGAAACCTTGCCATATTATACTTCATCGCATCAAAAAACGAATGATGATTACCCAAAAGATCTTCTCTAAATTCATCACTATGTTTTTGCATTCCTGTAAGGAACCAGCTTACCGGCTCCATAAAAGCATCATAATTCATCACCGTATCCCACTGATCTCCATGAATCAACCAGTCCGACGGATCTCCATAATGCTCAGCAATAATAATCGCATCCGGTTTGACACTTTTAACTTCTCGCCTAAAGTCCTTCCAAAACTGGTGGTTAAACTCTTTACTATATCCTAAATCAGCTGCAACATCCAGACGCCATCCATCGGCATCATATGGCGGTGACATCCATTTTTTAGCAATATCCATTACATATTTATAGAGTTTTGGCGATCCTTCATAGTTAAGCTTAGGAAGTGTATCATGTCCCCACCATCCATCGTAATAGGGATTATCCGGCCATGCTTGTTTGTTGTGAAAGTGGAAAAAAGAATAATACGGACTGCTTTTTGCACCATATGCCCCAACAGGATAGTTGTGAGAATTTGCATAGAACTTTTCACGATCCATCCACTTATTAAAAGAGCCACAATGATTGAACACACCATCTAAGATCACTTTCATATTACGCTGATGTGCCTCATGGACCAGGTTGGCAAAAAGGTTATTACTTGCCTCCAGATTCACGGTTTCTGTCGTACGCGTAATGTATTTTTTTGCATCATTGTTGTCTTTATCAGCTTGATCAAGAACTTCTTGTGCATCCTTAATAACCACACCATAGTGCGGGTCGACATAGTCATAATCTTGAGTATCATACTTATGGTTAGATGGAGATACAAAAATCGGGTTAAAATAAATCACATCCACTCCAAGCTCTTTGAGATAATCCAACTTTTCCAAGACACCCTTTAAGTCTCCACCATAGAACTCACCCACTCCGTCTTGATCGGGCAGTTTATTCCAATCGGTTACTCGTCTGGCCGGTTTATTGATATACATATATTCATTATCTACTACATCATTAGACGGATCTGAATTGTTGAATCGATCCACAAAGATTTGATACATGACTGCATTTTTTGCCCAATTAGGCGTCCGAAATCCGGGCATGATTTTAAAATCAAAATAATGATCCGGTTCACGCATGATTCCTTTTTTATTGTAATATATTGTCAATCGACCTGTCGTCAACTTGAAAAAATAAGTAAAGAGCTTTTCTCCCACTTTAAGTGTATATTCATAATAGTCAAAATACTCATCTGATGAGATAACGTCCATTGCATAACATTCGCCCTGATAGCACACATATGCATGATCAAGATTATTCTTTGCTGCACGAAGGCGTATCACTACAGGAGAATTCATCGATGGTTCTGCCGGTATGCGATAATTTTCCGTTTCATCAGAAAAGATGGCTTTTTCATCAAGAATCTGTTGTCGTGTTGAAAAATAGGTAAACATTTTTTGAGTACGATTCATTTGTTCAAATGGTATTTGAATACTCATGATTTTACCTCCTTTGTCATCATTGTAAAGCTATACTTAATTTTAAACTACTGCCCTTAAGAATGCAAGCCAAAAGCTATAGTTGCGCTTCTTATATTGCAAATGAAAAAAGGACAGCTATCCGATCGCTGTCCTTTTAAGGAGAAGGTATTTGTTCTTATGGGGTGTAGCAAAAACTTAATATATATATTGTATTGGGGGGGTTTTACAATAATAATTATAGCAAGATTTGAAAAATAAGTGTGCATAAACATGTTTTTTTTTTGTCATTTTTCTTAGCCATTATGACGAAGGCCTATTTAAGAGTTTTTAATAATTATAGAATAATCAACAAGTTCTTGTCCAAAATTCCTGAAGTTTTGATTTGAGCTCATTTTCATCAAAAACCGTCTCCATATGAGACCATTCCACGGGATATAGTTCTTGGTAACGCTTTGTCCTAAATCGCTTGTCAATTAACAAGACACTTCCTTGATCATCTTCCGTTCGTATGACTCGCCCTGCCGCTTGCAAGACTTTGTTCATTCCCGGATACGTATAGGCATAATCAAACCCTGATCCCATCGTTTCATTAAAATAATCTTTGATAATATCTTGCTCAAAACAGATCATGGGCAAACCCACTCCAACAATGACAGCGCCTAAAAGTTTTTCTCCTATGAGGTCAATCCCTTCCCCAAACATGCCACCAAGCACTGCAAATGCCACGTAACTCTTTTCTCCATTAGATGTAGAAAACCGATCAATAAAGGCTTCTTTATCCGCTTCCCGAAGATTTTTTTCCTGAATAGCGCACTCCACTTGATGTCCATAGATATGCTCAAACACTTCATATGCCTTGTTCATGTATGTATACGATGGAAAATACACAAGGTAATTGCCATGGCGTTGTTGAACAAATGCACCTATTTTTTGGATCAAAGGACCCATCGATTGATCTCTATCAGCATATTTTGTAGACAGACGCCCATCCACCATAAGCTTAAGGTTTTCTTGCTTAAATGGCGAGAGCAAGTCAAGCCCAAAGCTTTGTTCATCACCTCCAAGCAGGTAGCGATAATAAGGCATCGGCAATAAGGTTGCACTAAAATATACGACTCCTTTCATTGTTAAAAGAATCTCGCGAAGATTTGTCCGGGGATCGACGCAAAACAGCTTCATTACTAATTCTTGGCCCTCTCTCAAGTAGTATGTCCGATAGTTAGGACCATACATTTCATATTTTTTGATAAAATCATAGGCCAAAAAATAAAACTCCAAAAGTTCATCCATATGTTCCCACTGTTTATGAAGCTTAAAGATTTTTTCGATACGATATATAATACCGCGTAAGTGCGTTTCTATAGATAGCGGAGCTTCCACTTCAACTCGCTGCTTTTGATCTAAATCTTTCATCTCTTTGCGCATATCAATAAATACCTGATTGACTTTTGTAAAGTATAAATGTAGACGTTGGTCAAGTTCCTTGACTTTGCGCTTCATATCCATGACCTGACTTTTTTTGATTTCGGCTGAGTACATACTTCGGCTACGATCGACTAAATTATGCGCTTCATCAATAAGTAAACTATATCGACCGGTTCCTTCCGCAAAAAAACGCTTTAGCATAGCACTGGGATCAAATGCATAATTATAGTCACAGATAATAACTTGTGATAACGTCGCCAAATCTAAGGATAGCTCATAGGGACACAATTGATACTGTTTGGCATAAGCTTCTATAACCTCTTTGCTATATCCATCCGCATCATGATATAGGGCTTTAATACCTTCGTTCACTCGGTCATAGTGGCCCTTGGCATAAGGACAATGTTCCGGGTTACAGTTGACTTCTTCATGTATACAAATTTTTTCTTTTGCAGTAATCACAACATACTTTAATACAAGACCCTTTTCTTTCATCTTTTCTAACGTTTCAACGGCCACTTTTTTTCCGATGGTCTTTGCCGTTAAGTAAAAAAGTTTATCCGTGCAGTCTTGCCCAAGGGCTTTGATACCGGGAAACAAAGTTGCGATTGTCTTTCCTGTTCCTGTAGGCGCTCGACTAAATAAAATATTGGCCTCCATAATGGTTCGATAAACCCCTTTCATAAGCTTATCTTGACCGCTACGAACTGTATCAAATGGAAACTCAAATGCCTTTATGCTTTGGTGCATCCGGCGTTCATACGTATCCATCATTTTTGCATACGCACTGTAGTGCGTTAACACTTCTGCAAAAAAATCTGCCAATTCACCAAACTGGATTTCTTGCTCAAACTGCTTATGCTGCATACTATCCAACTCAATATACGTCAATCGACACGCTATACGATCACACGGATATTGCAATGCATACAGATAGGCATACACCTTCGCCTGAGCCCAATGCACGAGTTGTCCCTGTTCAATCTCGCTAAGCGCCCGTGTCGTCGATTTAATCTCATCAATAAGAATATGTGTCTCTTCATTTTCCTTGGTGAGTATAACCCCATCAATTCGACCACCTAGATGATACATCACTTCATCTTTTTCAAAAGTATAACTTACAGATACCTCACTTTCGTAAGGTCCTTTTTCAGCTTCTGCCTTTTGAAATCGTTGGTGCGCCTTCGTACCATCAACCATACGGCGATGGCTTAAACTTACCGAGGTAATATCACCTGAGCGAAACACCATCTCAACAAGTTCACGCACGGACACTTTATGTATATATCGTTCATTCTCTTTTTTCATGACTGCCCCTTTTTTTGCGTACATATGTTCTATCCCTATTATACAAGATAGCTTCACGAAAATAAAGCAAATAAAAGACAAACTGCGTAAAATATGATACACTATCGTTATCTTATTTTTTTGGAGGCGTTACATGGCAACAATTACCAAAGTTAGTATCATGATTTTTTTAATTATTCTAGGTATTTCCATGAGTTCAAACAATTATATTCACCGATTTATTGTGACCCATATTTTCTTTCATCAACCTTTAGCTACAAAGATGTTACGTCCTCTTGGTATTATCATTGCTATTAGTTCTGTTTTATACATTACACCCTATCTGTATGTTGGTATATTATTGAATCTAGTTATTGCAATGTTTTTAATTTTTAATTACATCCGAAGCCAAAGTGCTGTACGTAAGCATACCATCAGCCCAAGAGAAAAAGCCATCCAATCTTATCAAATGGAGATTTTGGCTAAGCGACAACATATTAATCGGTTAAAATCAGATATAGCTAAACAAAATCGTAACAAAGAGCTAAAAACAACACTTACTGAAAAAAGCGACTAGAATATCTAGTCGCTTTTCAATAATCTTTTTACTTGTCATACATTTTATACAGCATCGCTGCACCAATAATTCCTGCATCATTCCCTAACTCACACACAAGTAATTCTGTCTTAAGTGAATCTGCTCCACCATATATTTCTGTAAGGACTTTTTCTCTTAACGGAACTAATAGGTTTTCTTTTTGTGCAGATACACCTCCACCAAGAGCAATGGCTTGTGGTTGGAAAATGTTAATTACATTCACTAAACCAACGGCTAAGTGGTGAATATACCAATCAATCACTTCTTGCGCAATTACATCTCCAGCTTGCGCCGCATCAAAAGGAATCTTTGCATTCATATTTTCCAGGTTTCCTTCTACAAGTGTGTTCAATGTTGACTCCGGGTGGGCTGCTGCAGCTTCTTTGGCTTTGCCAATTAAAGCTGTTGCTGAGGAAAAGGCCTCCCAACATCCACGGCGTCCACAACTACATGTTGCTCCGTTCATATCAATAACCATATGTCCAAGCTCTGCACCGCCATGGTAAGATCCTGTAATAATATTTTCCTGTACAATAATTCCACCACCGACGCCTGTACCCAACGTTACAGCAACAAAGTCTTTATATTTGCGTCCAACACCTGAGATAAACTCTCCATAAGCAGCTGCGTTGGCATCATTTTCAATATATACAGGGATATCAAAATACTTAACAAATTCTTCACGGATGGGTGTATTATTGAACTTTAAATTATTCGCATAAACGATTAGCCCTTTTTCTGTATCCGGCGTTCCTGGACTTCCAATCCCGACAGAATGAACGTCTTCGGGCTTAATACCTTCATCTTCAATCACTTTTAGTGCTAGCATCGCCATATCTTTAACGATAGCCGTATAATCCCGCTCACGTAATGTAGGCACTGAATCTTTTCGAATAATCGTGCCTTGTTCATCGACTAACGCCGCTGCAATATTTGTCCCACCTAAATCAATTCCAATATTATACATAAATCCTCCTTAGTTGTTTGTTCCTTTTTCTTCTAAATTTTTGCGCTCTTGTGTACGTTTTGCCAAGTTATTGGTCACTCGATTATTCAGCTCAATCGCTGCATTATAGCCCATCGCTTTTTGTCGATGGTTAATCGCCGCCGACTCTACAATAATCGCCAAATTTCGCCCTGGACGAATGGGAATCGAATGTGACACGATTTGATTGCCAAGAATTTCCATGTATTCTTCATTTAAACCTAAGCGTTCATATTCCTTATCTGGATTCCAATCTTCCAGTCGTATCGCTAAATCTATGTTTTGACTTTCCTTAACCGACTCGACTCCAAAAAGGGTCTTGCAATCAACAATCCCCACTCCGCGCACTTCTATAAAGTGACGAATAATATCTGGACTTGTTCCTTGCAAAATATCATCATTAATTTTTTTAATTTCAACAACATCATCTGCAACCAGACGGTGCCCCCGCTTAATCAACTCCAAAGCAGTCTCTGATTTTCCAATACCGCTTTCACCCGTAATAAAAACCCCTTCACCATAGACGTCTACAAGTACACCATGTAAAGAAATCCGTGGTGCAAGTTCTGTTTTTAAGTATTGGTTTAATTCTGAAGAAAAATATGAAGTTGGTCTGTGAGATTGTAATATCGGAACCCCCGTCTCATGTGCCACTTCATTGAGGTCATCCATTAGCTCCAAACTCCGTGACAAAATCAAGCACGGTATCTGACTTTTAAATAGGCGCTCAAGAATAGCACGACGTTCAGAGGCAAATAAGTTTTGTATATAGGTGTACTCCACTTTTCCAATGATCTGAACACGTTCAGAATCAAAATAATCAAAAAAACCTGCAAGCTGTAATGCCGGTCGATTTAAGTCACTTTGATTGATGCGTATATCTTTGGTCGGTATTTCCGGCGTCAAATTCTTGAGTTTCATTTTTTTGATGATATCATCAAGACAGACATAATAATTTTCATGATCCATGGTCGCCCTCCAGTTTGCTTTCCTGCATTTTATCTTACACTATAGTATCACATCTTTATGGAAAAATCTATAAACCGCTTCACTACTTTTTTGATTCATCCCATTCACTTGATTAAGCTCCTCTACTGAAGCTTCTTTTATTTTTTCAATATTGCCAAAGGCACGCATTAGGTTTTTGCGTCGCGTAGGACCAATGCCCGCTATATCATCTAAAACCGACCTCACTTGTATCTTGGAATGGGTTTTACGGTGATAATCAATGGCAAAGCGATGGGCTTCATCTTGAATTCTTGCCACAAGTTTAAACGCTTCACTTCGCACGTTCAGTGCAATCTCTTGATTATTAAAGTATAATCCTCTTGTTTGATGCTTGTCATCCTTGACCATTCCGCAAACCGGAATGGCTAATCCTACTTCTGTCAGCACTTGAAGGGCAATATTAACCTGTCCTTTTCCTCCATCCATAAGGATAAGATCCGGTAGTTTTGTAAACTTACCTTGAGCGGCATCCAGCCCTTTTATCAACAGTTCCTTTTGTTCTTCCAGCGCATGGGTAAACCGGCGGGATAGAACTTCATTCATTGAGGCATAGTCATCTGGTCCATTTCCATATTTAATTTTAAATTTACGGTAATCACTTTTTTTAGGTTTTCCCTGTTCAAAAACAACCATCGATCCCACCGTTGCCACGCCTTGATGGTTGGAGATATCATAAGCTTCAACTCGTACTATCGCCTCGTCCAGTCCGATGGCTTGGCGCAGTTCTTCCATGGCTCCAATCGTCCGTTTTTGCTCTTTACGAAGACTGTCACCAAATTGCTCAAGGGTAATGGCCGCATTTTTTGCCGCGAGAGCTATCAGCTTGTTCTTGTCCCCTTTTTGCGGCACTCGAATATACACTTTTTGTCCTCGTTTATCCGATAACCAGCGTTCAATGATATGAGCCTCAGTCAGATTGTTTTGCAAGATGAGCTCTTTGGGAATAAATGGCGTCCCCGAGTAGAATTGTTTAACAAAAGCTGTCATAATCTCCTCGCCATTTTGCTCCTCAATATTTTCCATGCGAAAATGCTCACGTCCAATAAGTTTACCATTGCGGACAAAATACACTTGAACCAACGCTTCTTGTTCATTTTTGGCAAAGGCTATGACATCCTGATCATTTTGCGCCGATTTAACTATTTTTTGTTTTTCCATGATTGCCTTGATGGCACTGATATAGTCTCTTGCTTCTGCCGCCTTTTCAAAGTCAAGGCGCTCTGAAGCTTCGAGCATTTGCTCTTGTAGTTCATTCATCACCGGCAGGTAGTCACCTTCAAGAAATTGAATGACACGTTCAATCTGCTTACCATAATCCGGCGCACTAATATACCCCATGCACGGAGCGTCACATTGCTTGATATGGTAATTCAGACATGGACGCTCTTTTCCAATATCACGTGGCAACACACGATGGCAGGTCCTTATCTTATACATCTTACGTACAAGGTCAATAATCTCCTTAGCTGCATAAGCATTGACATAGGGTCCATAGTACTTTGCCTTGTCTTTTTTCATCTCCCGTGTGTAGATAATACGCGGAAAAGCTTCATCTACCGTCACTTTGATATACGGATATGTCTTATCATCTTTGAGCATTGTGTTATATTTGGGCCAATATTTTTTAATAAGATTACACTCAAGAATAAGTGCTTCTAGTTCAGAATCTGTCACAATATATTCAAACGAATGAATTAGTGAAACCATTCTTTTGATTTTATTTGAATGATTCGCTGACTGATGAAAATATTGACGCACACGATTTTTCAAAATCTTTGCTTTGCCGACATAGATGATATGATCATTTTTATCTTTCATTAAGTACACGCCGGGTTTATCCGGCAAGTTCTTTAGCGCTTCTTTTAAATCAAACATGTATCCACCTTCACTTATTTTGCTATACTTCCATTTTTATCGTTGGCATCGTCCCTACAAATTCAAATTCGATATCTGTAAACTGATTTATATCTTTTTTTATTTTACAATGACATGTCGTTGAAGGGCTAACTTCAAATTCATAATCCCCGATGGTCATCCACTGAACGTCACACCGCTTAATATCTACTCGCAATGCATCTATGTCAAAAATCCCAAGGTATGCCCCTTCATTATACTGTAGCGTATTATCATCGGGTCCTTTGCCAAAATATGAAATTGCATCTCCCGAATCATTAAGCCGTAAAAAAAGGTGTGTTGCTTTTAACGGCACTGTCTCTGAAGGCTTTATTTGCATAATAACTTCATTTTTACCATTCATCAAAAAGATGACTTCAAGACCACCTTTATAACCTTTGATTTTATAAGAACATATAACTTCTGTTCCATTATCTACCGCATGCAATGTATACCCTTTAAATTGAAGCGCATGGGATTTTTCTTCTTCACCAATTCGACACTCCATTCTCAAGGGTTTTAGAAAAAGCTCTTTGGACCCTAGGGCAAAGTTAAGGATCTCTCCTGTCTGTCGACTAATATTACAACTAAACCGCTCTCCCTCTAAGAATAACTTTCGATGCTTTGCCTGAACACGCATTGGTAAACCCGAAGGCGCTATCTCCATCATTTTTTGGGATGTTCTTAATCGAAACTGTTCCATAGCAAAAATATAGCCTGCTTTTTCATAATCTGTATCCTGAGCCAACGTTGCAAATACATTCAAATCATATTGACAATTCATGTTAAAATCAATTGCACTCAAATCTAAACGCAGGCGATATTGGCTTTTCGGTTGAATATCTAAAGGTTCTTCTATATTTTTATATACACTGATTCCATCTTCTAAGACTTCATAGCCCAACAAGAAACCCTGTGTATCTATATATGCATAGTGACTTTTTATAAGGATCTCCATTTGATCGAGATTGAGCTCAAACTGCAGACGCTGCTGCTCTTTTTTTATCACCCGAGTAATTGGACGGCTTTGATTCAAAGAATTAAAAAGCCAGCCACTATCTTCTATCTGAGGTAGTCCTGATTCTTCGTAGTCTCTTGATTGTCTAAATCCCCGATTCCAAGGCATTATTGAAATATCTGGATACTCTCCAATATCAATACGGTTTTTTGAAGTAATCTCTTTGACCAAATAATAATCCGACTTTGTCATCAGCGGAGACACAATATAACGTTCAATACATGGATGGTTAGAATACAACCCATAGTACTCTTCAATCTGATAAATACTTTGAGGTTTTATCTCAACATAAGGCAAGACATCAATGACTTTGATTCCATAGGTATCGCAAAGATTATAAAATGCTTCTTGCTTCTCCCATGCACAATAATATATTTTTTGAATGTTTAATTGCTTCATACACATAATGTCATCAAAAGCACTTGAACCGCTTTCATGATAATACACAATCGCTTCTTGACGCTCTACAAATGGCTCTTGACCTGCAAATCCCATATAGGTCATATGACTATCTAATACTTCACCCAGTGCATTATATATTGTGACCTTAACATCATATCGCACCGGAGTCTCTGTCGACCATTCTATAGGGGCACTCACAATCTCATGAATGTTAAAATGATTAATCTCTTGTTGGTCCAGCACCATATTTTCTTCCATAGTTTTAAAGCCCGCATCTTCATATGAAATCTCTATGCGCGCTTTGATTGGTATTTTTTCATTCCAATGATTTTCTATAAACATGCTAAAACTTGTTGTCCACTTTTTATCCTCAGAAACCTCATGGATGTTTTCATGTTGTCTTGTTTTAATGTTTATCCACTTAATGCGAATCTTTTTTTCTTCCATAGGGCACCTCTCATATATCACTATTCTTCTTCCATTATAATCGAAAACCCTCATAATAAAAAGACGTGTTTTTAGAAAACTAAAAACACGTCTAACTTTGCTTAGGACTGACCAAGAGATATACACCCACAAGAATAATTCCTAACGACCAGATTGTACCTCGGTTCATCCAATCCAAAAACTGGTCCGCAAGCATTAAAACTCCAAGCCCAACAATCACAACACCGATGATTTGTTTAGTTTTTTTTTGCGTCGAGTGTTCATATTCGGGTGTATGCTCATCTTCCTGCGTCGCATCATGCCCTTCATATGTTGTTTGATCTTCGATATAATCGTAAGGTCTTTCCGGAATAATAATGGCACATAAGATATACGCTAAAACTCCTGTTCCATAAGCGAAAACAAAAATTGCAAAACCTAATCGAACGATTGTAGGGTCTATATCAAAATATTCTGCAATTCCCGCACACACACCTGCTAGCATTTTATCCTGTCTTGAACGAAATAATTTTTTTGACATTGCCGTCACCTCTTTCTTAAAGTATATATTGATTATAACGAGTGAAGTTTATAGCCAGCTTCCAAAATGATTAAAGGTTCATTAAAATCTTGCTAATTTTCTCTTTTTCATCTACAATGTCTGTATTAGATATCATTTGGAGGCTTTTATGAAAAAAAATATATTATTGTCACTACTACTAGGTTCCACACTATTACTTGGGGCTTGCGAAGTTTCACCTATACAGAGCAACAGTTCAAACCCTAACGCTCCCTTAGATGCTTCCACCACAAGCGAAAGCACCGTATCTCCCCCATCGTCATCTGATACTACCATTAATGACGTACCACTTGACACAGAGGCGATTACTGAGGCACCTGATGCATTCAACATTTTCGATGAAATCGATTGGACCAATCGAACCATCCTAGAAGTCTCATCAGATAATACAACCGGTTATCACGATGCACTTGACCCTATTAATGTTGATCAACTAGGCTTAACCCCTGAGATGATTTTGGAAAACGAAGACTTACGTCCTCTCGTTCAACATCTAGTCAACAATAAATACAATTATACCTATGGAGCAATCGGGTATGTTCAAGATGCTGATAGCATCTATACGTTAAGTAATAAATTGAATCATCTGCCCGCCGACTATGTTCCTGCCGATCTCGTTGAACCTGAGATTGATTTTTATTTTACTGAGTTTCTCGAGAAAAAGCAATTGCGCTCTGAAGCTGCAATGCATATGGAAGAACTATTTTCCGCCGCTAAAGAAGATGGCTACACTATCCTTGGTGCTTCCGGTTATCGTTCCTATCGCACGCAAAAAGGGATTTATGAACGTAATGTTGCCAACCGTGGACAAGAAGCTACGGATAAAGTCAGCGCCCGGCCAGGCCACAGCGAACATCAAACCGGACTAGCATTAGACGTAACACTTCATGCACTAAATTATCGACTTGTCGATGAACTCGGTGAAATGGACGAAGGCATCTGGCTTAAAGACCACGCCCATGAATTTGGCTTTATCATTCGCTATTCTCAAGAAGACACCGCAATTACCGGATATAGTTATGAGCCTTGGCACTTACGTTATATCGGAAAAGACGTTGCCACGTTCATATATGAACATGACTTAACGGTTGAAGAATTATATATGTATATTGAATCACTTATTGAAGAAAACACCGGCTTATAAACCGGTGTTTTCTTCAAGTCCAAGCATAATATTCATATTTTGAATCGCTGCCCCTGATGCGCCTTTTCCCAAATTATCAAGACAGGCAATGCACTGCAACTGTGTATCATTGCCAAAGACAAAGATATCCAAATAATTGGTATAATTATTCATCTGAATATTCATGCGATTCTCTATAAGCGACGCGTCATCATCTGCACAATGTACCCGAACATAATGCGCATCTTTATAATGTTCTTGTAATATACTTGCACACATCTGTTTTGTCATCGTCTTTTTAAATGCATCAAGAGTCAGTGGAACGGTCACAGCCAGTCCACGCTCAAAGTTGCCGACAATCGGCATAAAAATAGGGCGTTGCTTTAATCCTGCCTGCACCATAATCTCCGGAACATGTTTATGACTCAGATTCAATGCATACTGCATCGGTGCTTGATATGCCATATCTGTCGTTGTTTGATAGGTTTCAATCATTTGCTTGCCACCGCCTGAATACCCTGTCAATGAGAAGAAGGATAGACTTGTGTCAGCATCAAGTATTTTTGCTTGAATCAATGGATACAGAATAGAAATCGCCGCTGTTGCATGACATCCCGGATTGGAGAGACGCTTGCTTGTTCGAATCGCTTGACGATGTTCATCGGACAACTCTGCAAAGCCATATGTCCACTCTGCATGGGTTCGGTGGGCTGTCGAAGCATCAATAACTTTTGTCATTGGGTTAGTTATCATGGCTACGCTTTCTTTAGCTGCCAAATCAGGCAAACATAAAAATACTATATCTGCCTCATTGAGCAACGCTTTACGTGCTTCCAAATTATGACGTTCATGATAATCTATCTTTAACAAACTGACATTGGGGTGGTTTTCTAAGCGCTCATTAACAAGAAGTCCTGTTGTACCATGTTGTCCATCAACATATACTTTATACATTTGTATTCTCCTTTTCCACTATCGACTTTTCGTATTTTTATTCTCTTTTTTGAATTATTATACACTTAATCGAATCCAATGTCAATTCTAGGGTTTATCTATGGTTTTCTACTGCTGCACGTTCAATCGCCAATCCACTTTTATATGTTTCCATAAAGCGCTCAAAGCCTTCAACGTCTTCATCAGTTGCACTTAATGTCTCACCTTTTTGAGATCCAAACACTCGCTCATCAAGATATTGTTCAAGTGTCTCACCCTCTTGCTTATTTTTCAAGTAAGCCGCTAATAGCGCAACGCCCCATGCACCACCTTCACCTGCAGTCTCCATTACCGTTACCGGTGCATTAACTGCCGCCGATAGGAACCGTTGCCCCACACCTTTTGTTTTAAATAAGCCTCCATGTCCTAGAATCTTATCTAACTGAACCCCTTCCCCTTTTAACAAAATATCCAAGCCAATCTTTAATGCGCCTAATGAGGTATAAAGGTTTGCACGCATAAAATTAGCAAGATTAAAGTGGTTTTGTGAGGAACGAACAAATAGCGGTCGTCCTTCTTCAAAATGGGTCATATGCTCTCCTGAAAGATAACCATATGAAAGAAGTCCGCCTGCATCAGCATCTCCTTCCAAAGCTTTTGTATACAGCGTCTTAAAGAGGGTCGTCTGATCAACTTCAACACCAAACGCCTTTAGAGTCTCATCAAATAAATTTACCCATGCATTCAAATCTGATGTACAGTTGTTTGAATGTGCCATGGCTACAAGTTTTCCAGAAGGTGTTGCCACTAGGTCAATCTCTGAATAGACTTTTGATAATTCTTTTTCAAGAACAATCATTGCAAATACGGACGTTCCTGCCGAGACATTACCTGTACGTGCGGCAACACTATTTGTCGCTACCATTCCTGTTCCTGCATCGCCTTCTGGCGGACACATGATAATACCTGGTTGAAGTAATCCTGTCGGATCAAGGAGCTTTGCCCCTTCCCGGGTTAATCTTCCTGCATCTTGCCCAGCAACTAAGGCCTTAGGTAAAATATCTTGAACTTTCCATGGCATATTATTGTCTGCTGCCAATGTATTAAATTGTTCAATCATACGCGCATGATAATCATGGGTATTCAAATCAACAGGGAACATCCCTGCAACGTCTCCGATTCCAAGAACTTTTTCACCGGTTAGTTTCCAGTGCACATAACCTTCTAACGTTGTTAAATAGTTAATTCTTGATACATGCTCTTCCCCATTAAGAATCGCTTGATATAAATGCGCAATACTCCAGCGCTGAGGCACCGGATATTGAAACAAGTCTGTTAAGGCTTTTGAAGCTTCTCCTGTTATGTTATTGCGCCATGTGCGAAAAGGCACTAATTGTTGATCGTCTTGATCAAAGACAATATATCCATGCATCATCGCACTGATACCAATAGCTCCGACTTTAGACAATTTCACCCCGAACTTATCTTCAACATCGGTCACCATCTTTTGATAACTATCTTGAACACCAACCCATACTTCTTCTAAATCATATGTCCAGACTCCATCAATAAGACTATTTTCCCAGTCATGACCACCAGATGCAATTGGTTGATGATTGTCATCAATAAGAACTGCCTTAATTCGTGTTGACCCTAATTCAATTCCTAATGCAGTCTTCCCGTCATTGATCATCTGAATAATTTGTTCTTTTTCCATAACCATGTTCAAACCCTCCATACGTTGATCATTTGATTTGTTTCTTTAATAATAACTGATAAGTAGGCTCCAATGCAATAGAATATCGCAAATAAACACAGAAAGACAAAGAAAATACCACATAACGGTTGTTTTCTTTGTCTTTCTCAATAGGTTTTCAATTTTTATCGATAGGTTTGACTTGCACGTCGGCTTGAACTATAGATGGCTATATCGCCTAGCTGATATGTCTCCATACCTTGACGCGTCTTAAAGCCCTCCTCTGTCCAACCATTGTTATATCCTAAGTAAGCACCCTTACCTTGTTTATGCACCACCATCTTAAATCCTACAACAATATAACCATCATGCAAAAACGGATCAGCTCCTAGATTGATGTGTCCCAATCGAGTGATATCTGTTCCCTTCGGTAAAAAATACGCCATGTTCGGCAAGTGGAACCTTCCCTTCCATTGTTGCACTGAACGCTTTTTCACCCCTTGATCCATTGATGTCGGTCCCCACGACGTATCTCCTATAAAGATTCGATCCTTCGCCGTTAAAGTCACCTTGCCTTCAAAAGCTACCACTTGATCATATCGACTCACATAGACATCGACGGCTTGTCTTTGACTATAGTCTGCTACCCCATTACGTACAGGGACATAGGTATAATAAGGCTCAATCGAAAGCGTGTCTTCCGGATGGTACAAATCCCCGTTTGTCCTAACATCAAAGACTATGGGATACCCCAACATAATCCCTTCCTTGGGAGTTCCCACCCGCCTTGTATCCTTAGGTTTTATAGGTAGGTCTATGGCGCGATATGGTGCTTCCTTTGATACATAGTCTGTCCAATAATCATCCGGGCATGCTGTCACCTGAAAATCATAAAGCTTACTGGATAGCTTAAACGCCATGGATTCCACTGCCTTGTACTTTGTAATATCTCGATTCGCATAGTATTCATATGGATCTGTTAAGATATCTTGATGATTGATGGGAATGGAGCGAAACATAATCTCTCCCTCCAACTCTCGCTCCCATGCCGGAATAAAGAACGTCGCTTCCAGGCTGTTAAAGTTCCCCCAGGTATTTTTAGGAAAGTACAGTCCATCATATCCGGTGCCCACATAGACGTCAAACGGAAATGCCACTTGCTTAACCTCAAAGTAGGCACTATAATCTCGGTCTCCATATCCTCGCGCCTCCATATGCTGCCCCTTCTTCGGATAATCGATATGAAATCGTTCTCCGATAACCAGTTGGAGTGGCTCCGGATCATATGTCAGTTGCTGGGTTTGCTTACTGATTGCATCAAGAACAGGATAGCAGACCACTGGCGTATGCACCGTTACATCGTTGATCTGTTCAATCGCTTCCCTACGCCCATTGCTTTCTCGGGTATCAATGACTGTCTTATATACCAACTCACCTTCAGATGGCTTCAATCCATTCGAGATAGTCGCCGGTATATGTAGGTCGCCTTGATACAGATCCTCTGTACTATTAAGTGATGCAGGTGGAATCGGTCGCGGAATGGGTGTTTTTGTTTCATAAAGCCCATTATCCAGAAGTACTTCCCCATTAAAGGTTAAACCATCATTCTTGACACGTATCTGCCCCACCGCCGCCTCTGCTGTCGGACGGAAGTTTTCATTTGGAATCGATGGATAAGACCGTCGGCTTTTACTTCCCAATGTCTTTTGCGGAAGATTAATAACAATAGGGTCTGAGACCGGATCAATGATATGCTCCTGAAGTTCGCCGCCTCTTTCCATCACTACCTGAGGTGGCTTCACTGAGCTTTGAAGTGTATGTTGTCCTCCCGGCAAGGCTTCGTTGGTCACTATCCCTTGGTCAAGAGCAAACACACTTAGATTTTCAATCCGATAAAAATCATATGTCCTTGGAATCGCATAGGTTTTACTGCGTGTGGTCGTTCTTGATACGCGCCGTACTTCTCCCGTCTCCTTATCCTTAACCCCTTTTACCAGCTTATAACGCCGACTCACGGTCACAGAATAGTTCTTCGTTCCATAGACATGTTGATAGTCTAAGGCGTGAAGATACTCCATCCCCTGTATCTGGATATAGAGAGGGTCTGATGCAGGCACTGCAACCAAGGCATCAAAAGCTTCATTACCTCGAGGATCTGCCTGAATCACCGCCGTCGCCTGACTATCTAACTGTGATGAAGGAATGTCCACCCGGTCTTCTCCCTCTTCTTGGGTGATCTCCTCTATAACATCTTCCATCGCCCTTAGGTTGACGGTAATGTACCACTCTTCGGCGACACCATCTTTATTGGAGTCCCACTTATGCATATACTTGATGACACCACTGCCTGTTGAAGATGCAGGAACAATAACGATAGCATTATCCAACCAGCCACTCGGGTCCTCGGTTTCATCAAACCGTGGACCGTATTCTTGCTCTAAAAAATGGAAGATTTCTTTTTCATAAAACGCCTGATCTTCAGGCTTATTTATGTATTGATATATTCTAGTTTTTTTATCTGCATTTTCTTGCCAATCATAGGTATTAATCACCGCTGAGCCACTATGATCATCTGGATACTTTGGATTATTGACCAAGTATCCATCAGGATTTTTTCCGATATAACGGTACTCACCTGCCTCACGGTTATAGCTATTAGGTGAACCATCGGGCTCTTTTAAACCAGCCAAGCTAGAAGGAAACGTGCCTGCATTATTAACTACCAGAACTTTATATGTATTCCATACATCTATATCAAAGGCTTCTATTGGTGCTATCCAATCAGGTTTTTGAAGCATTACCTCATCATATGCTCTTTGCATTTCACTAGGTACTTCTACTGCTGTTACTTCCGATGATAGTACTCCATTAAGTAGCAACAAAAGAATTAAGACGGTGACTATACTATACTTTTTCATTTCTACCTCCTACCGATAAATGACGACATCAGTATAAGGCATAATCTGAGTAATATTCTTCTCATAGGTGTCAATAAAGTTCTGATCTCGATACCAAATATTAAAGTTCACCGCAATAGCTTGTTCATATTGTGTTTCTTCAAACGTAACGATTTCATGTAACCGTACTAAATACCTATCATTATCTAGGTAAAAGAAGGCTTCATCATGTTTTAGATATGTGTATTTATCTGTTTTTTGCGCCAAATACTCCATGACAATATCCACTTGATCTTGTGGCATTCGTCGTTGAAGTAGGCGTTCAAAGTCTTCTAAGTTCCCTGCATAGGGTCCATTTTCATCATACATAAATGCCCCTATTACTGTATCTAGGCTTTGCTTCGGTACAAGTCCATGTTGTAATTGATATTCTGAAGGTTCGTATCCTAAATCGCTCGTAATCAACTTCCAATCTTCTTCTGCACTTTCTCGTACTCCTGCTGCCACAGGATCTACCCAGTTGGCACCTCCTAGAAGATGAGATTCCATGCCTGAGTGTTGTTCGTTGTACTGTTCTTCATAATCAAATGTAGGACGTGTGTCCGGGTCAATTAAGCGTACCACAACTGCACTGGCTTCTGCCCTTGTTAATACCCCTTGGGGTTTAAAGGTATGGTCAGGATAACCTGTGATGATTCCTAGCTTATACGTCTTCATAATATCTTTGTTGTATTTAAAAGAAAAATCTTTGGAGTCTGTGACCACTTGGAGCACCTGTGTCAAGTCGGTGAAGGCCTGTTCCCCTTCTAGGCGTTCTACAGCTCTTATAATAAGCATACACATCTCTTCTCGTGTAATCACTTGTTTAAAGTTCACAGGTCCCAAATAAGAATCAAAGTCTTCTTCTTTGAGTATTCCAAGCTCCATCG
>ERZ794982.111-NODE-111-length-31920-cov-4.657712_pt1 | contig 31920 bp, 28 predicted proteins | sample MGYA00433071_ERZ794982 | MGnify/ENA primary metagenome ERZ794982 (study PRJEB30140, sample SAMN00862574) | bioreactor metagenome | study: EMG produced TPA metagenomics assembly of the Bioreactor inoculated with sediment Metagenome (bioreactor metagenome)...
AACCACCGACACGAGGATTTTCAATCCTCTGCTCTACCGACTGAGCTATCCGGGCAACGGAGCGTATTAAACGTATTTTCAGCTCGTACGTCAACGTTATTTTCAGTTTTTTTTTAAAATAACGGTTGTTTGCTTGGTTTTTGTTCGAAAATTACCATTAGGTTTTACCAGAGTTAAAATCCTTTTTGTAATTTGTGACTTTTTCTAGGTAACGACGCGCTTCTGCTTTGGGATGTTTATTGGTGAGCGCCCAAAAAACTTGGTTTGGCTGCAAAGAATTGATGTCTCGCATCGCTCGTTTTCGATCATTGCGGTTAAAAGTGTTTAAAACGCCACCAGTTCCGCCGTTGTATGCGGAGATCATGGTGTATTCCAACGTCAATGGATGTTCTACATCTTTCAAATAACGATTTTTTAAGATGTAAAAGTAAGCGGTTCCGGCATCAATGTTGTTTTCAGGGTTAAATAAATACTCAGGGCTCGGTTCACCAGAGCGTTTTTTTACCAGTTTAAACACGTCTCGCCCTGCGGTTTTGGGTACCACTTGCATTAATCCATACGCATTGGCCCAACTAACGGCATAGGGGTTGAAGCTACTTTCGGTTTTGATGATGGCGTAGATCAAGTCTTCAGGGATGTCGTATTTGCGTGAGGCTCGACGAACAATATCCGCGTACTTATAGCCACGAATTTCAACTTGGTTTTCGACCAAAGGGATTTCGACGTAGTAGGCTTTCTTAAAATCGACGTCTTTGACGTTTAGTTTGTTGGCGATCAGGTAGTCAGCAAACTGATTGGCGCGCCAAGACCATTGAATTGGTTTATTGTCTTGATCGACAACTTGTTGGTACAAGAATGGACGCCCTTCGAGCTTAATGCTTTTTGATGAAAATAGGTCAACGTGCGCCGGATCATCAGGGGTGAGCAGGGTGGTAATAATGGCATTTTTCAGGTGCAGTTTAGGATCGGTCGGAGAGACGGTCTCAACAATAATCGTGCCTTTCTGAAAGTCTACTTCAGAGCGACTAAGATAGTTATCGATATATTTTACGTAATTACTTTTACCCGCGACTTTGATTTCACGGCTACCCCAACGCTTTTCGATATTGCCGGAAAAACTATTAATTAAGGCGTCAAGTGCCATGGTGTCTTTTTCGAACTGCCCCGGAAGTTGCGCTAAGTTTTTGGCAAATCGGTTGGTAGGTTCATAGTTAATGTCATAAATGCTTTCAACGAATTCTCGGCTACAACCGACTAGCATCATGGCAGTTAAAAAATACGCGAGTTTTTTCATCACAATCCTAAAACACAAAAAAATGACATCACAGTTAACTGCGATGCCATCTCTAATTTCTTTTGATATTAGTTATTCACTTGGCGGTGTATAGCCTTCGATGTGAACATCTTTACCTTCAAATAAGAAGTTAACCATCTCAGTTTCCAGTAGCTTACGGTGCTCTGGATCCATCATATTCAGTTTCTTCTCATTGATTAACATGGTTTGTTTGTGTTGCCACTCTGTCCATGCTTGTTTTGAGATGTTGTCGAAAATTCTTTTACCTAGTTCGCCTGGGTAAAGTTGAAAATCAAGACCTTCGGCGTCTTGTTTTAGTCGAGCACAAAATACAGTGCGGCTCATAACAGATTCCTTTTAACTAACGAAGTTCGAATGGCAAGCTTTCGAGTAATTGTTTTACCGGCGCTGCTAATCCAACTTCTTCTGGTTGAGATAAGTTATACCAAAGACCTTTGCTCGCTTCCATTATCACATCAGGCTGTTTTGATAGATCCAGCAAAATCGGCGTAATATCGAGATGATAATGACTAAAGGTATGGCGAAATGCGATCAGTTGTTGTTGCAGTTGTATACCTTGCGCTTGAACATGGCGTTGCTCTAATTGGGTTTGAATATCTGAATTGTTGCTTTCAGGGAAGCAGAATAAACCACCCCAGATCCCGGTGGGTGGGCGTTGTTCAAGCCAAACTTTGCCATTGTGGTGCAGTATGACAAACCAGGTTTCCTTCACTGGTTTTTCTTTTTTGGGTTTTTTACCCGGATAATCAAGTGGGTTGCCGCGATCTTTTGCTACACACAGTGATTCTACTGGGCACAAACTACATTTGGGTTTGCTGCGAGTGCAAACCATTGCCCCCATATCCATCATTGCTTGATTGTACTTATCAGTATCTTGAGTCGGTGTGTGTTGTTCGGCATAGGACCAAAGCTGGTTCTCTACTTTCTTTTGCCCTGGCCATCCTTCCACGGCAAAACAACGCGCTAAGGTGCGCTTTACATTACCATCTAAGATGGCGTGAGGCTGTTTATAAACCGAAGAGAGAATCGCTGCCGCAGTTGAACGTCCAATTCCCGGTAAGGCATTGAGTTGTTCAATCTCAATGGGAAATTCACCATGGTATTCACTGGTAACTATCTTCGCGGCTTTGTGTAGGTTGCGTGCTCGTGCGTAATAACCCAGTCCGGTCCATAAGTGTAATACTTCATCTTGTTCGGCATTTGCCAGATCAATGACGGTCGGAAAACGTGCTAAAAATCGCTGATAATATGGAATTACGGTTGCAACTTGGGTTTGTTGCAACATAATTTCAGATAACCAGACACTGTAAGCGGTTTTATTTTGTTGCCACGGAAGTTCTTTTCTTCCATAGGCGTCGTACCAAGTAACAATGGCATTGGCAAAAGGCGTCACGACTTGCTCGATTATTATTTGTAAGTTAATTGGTTTAAAATTGCATCACAGATCGAGGGGTAAGTACAACCAATAAAGTGTAGGGTTTTATCCAGAAAGACTTGCACCAGTGACAATTCTTTGGATAATCACAATCCCTTTAAGTCGAGACCAAATTTTAAACAGGCGAAATCATGAGTGAAGTGACCACTAACGAATACAATGAAGACGGCAAGCTGATCCGTAGAATACGTAGTTTTGTACGTCGTGAAGGCCGTCTTACCAAAGGTCAAGAAAGCGCGATGAAAGAGTGCTGGCCGACAATGGGTATCGACTACCAAGCTCAGCTTCTTGATTGGAAAGAAGTGTTTGGCAACGACAACCCAGTTGTACTTGAAATTGGTTTCGGCATGGGTGCATCGCTGGTTGAAATGGCAAAGAATGCGCCAGAGAAAAACTTTATTGGTATTGAAGTGCATAGCCCAGGCGTAGGTGCATGTCTTGCTGATGCTCGTGAAGCTGGTATTACTAACCTACGTGTGATGTGTCATGACGCGGTTGAAGTGTTTGAACACATGATCCCAAATGGTAGCTTGAGCACACTGCAATTGTTCTTCCCTGACCCATGGCACAAGAAGCGTCATCATAAGCGTCGTATCGTACAGCTTGAGTTTGCTGAAATGGTACGTCAAAAGCTTCAAATGGATAGCGGTATTTTCCACATGGCAACTGACTGGGAAAACTATGCAGAGCACATGGTTGAAGTGATGAACCAAGCACCAGGTTTTGCCAATATCGCAACTGAGGGTGATTACATCCCACGTCCAGATGAGCGTCCTCTGACTAAATTTGAAGCTCGTGGTCACCGTCTTGGTCACGGAGTTTGGGATATTAAATACAAACGCACCGCGTAAATATTGTATTTTCTTTACTATACCTAATTCCGTTTGGTATAAAATATAGAACATAAAGCCAGCATCGTGATGTTGGCTTTTTTGACTCTATCTCCGCCGGCTTGAAGTCGCAGCATTGCTGATTCGCGTCCGCAAACAGTCTGTCACACCAAGTTGTTTGGATACATAGATAAGTACCTAAATTCTTTAGGTAGACAAACTCGTTTTGGCGAGTTTCAACGACAACCAAAAGCAGGTCATAGATGAAACCGACACGCGAAATTCTGGCGGACATCTTGGAAGAAGTTCGTCCTTTAATAGGACAAGGGAAAGTCGCAGATTACATTCCAGCATTGGCAAAAGTACCAAACAGCAAACTCGGAATTGCGGTATTTACCAACCAAGGTGAAGTGATAAAAGCGGGCGATGCTGATGAAGGCTTTTCGGTTCAATCAATTTCCAAAGCGCTAAGCCTGACACTTGCGATGTCTTTGTATAAACCTGAAGAAATTTGGGCGCGTGTAGGTAAGGAGCCATCAGGGCAAGCCTTTAACTCTATGATTCAGTTGGAAATGGAGCAGGGCATCCCTCGCAACCCGTTTATTAACGCTGGTGCAATTGTGGTAGCTGATTTGATGCATAGCCGTCTTTCTGCACCTCGTCAGCGTTTGTTAGAGTTTGTTCGCCAGCTCTCTGGGGAAGATCGTGTTGTCTACGACAAAGTCGTCGCGGCTTCAGAAATGATGCACAGTGATCGCAATGCAGCGATTGCTTATTTAATGCGTTCATTTGGTAACTTTGAAAATGAAGTGCTGCCAGTACTGAATAATTATTTCCATGCTTGTGCATTGAAAATGAATTGCGTCGATTTAGCCAAAACGTTCAGTTATTTAGCCAATAAAGGTGTATCGGTTCAAACTGGTAAGCAGGTGATTACCCCAATGCAAACTAAGCAGTTAAATGCGCTGTTAGCAACTTGCGGCTTGTATGACGGTGCGGGTGAGTTTGCTTATCGTGTTGGTATGCCGGGTAAATCTGGTGTTGGTGGTGGCATAATTGCCATTGTACCGGGCGAGATGAGTATTGCGGTATGGTCCCCTGAGTTAGATGCTTCAGGCAACTCTTTGGCGGGTACACAGGCGTTAGAGTTGCTTTCAGAGCGTATTGGTCGTTCGATTTTTTAAATTCTTGAATCGGCATAGATACGAAAAAGGCTTGGTTATCCAAGCCTTTTTACTTTTAAGCTAACTGAACTGCACTATTCTTCTTCTGCCATAAACGCTTCAAGCAAATCGTTTAAAAAGAGTTTTCCTTTCTCAGTAATTTGCCAGTGGGTTTCTGTTTGTGACAGGTATTGCTGCTCTAGCGCCCAATCGATAGTAGTCTGGATTGCACTTAGCGGTAGCCCTGTTGTGTCGATGAAATCCTGCTTAGGGCAAGCTTCGATTAAGCGAAAGCGATTCATAAAGAACTCAAATGGGCGATCTTCCGCCGCAACTTCAAACTCATCACTCAAGTATGGCTTAACCATATTCTGATAAGCCGTCAGATAGCCTCTAGGGTGCTTTGTTTTAGTGGTGCGAATAATGCGTCCATCGTTAAAACTAAGCTTACCGTGTGAACCACAGCCAATGCCTAAGTAGTCACCAAAACGCCAGTAGTTGAGGTTGTGCTGGCATTGGTATCCCGGTTTGCTGTAACCAGAGATCTCATACTGCACGTAACCTGCTTGGGTTAACTTTTGATGACCACGTTCGAAAATATCCCACAAATCATCGTCGTCTGGCAGCGTCGGTGGTTTGTAGTAGAACATGGTATTGGGCTCAATTGTAAGCTGATACCAAGATAGGTGCGGTGGATTAAGTTCTATCGCTTGCTCAAGATCGGCAAGCGCTTGATCGATGCTTTGATCCGGTAAGCCATGCATAAGATCGAGGTTAAAGCTTTTTAAACCAATAGTATGTGCAAGATTGGCGGCATTGATCGCTTCTTGCTTGCCATGAATACGTCCAAGGCTAACAAGTTTATCTTCAGCAAAGCTCTGCACACCAATTGAAATACGGGTGACACCAGCGGCTTGGTAGCCGATAAATCGTTCGGCTTCTACCGTACCAGGGTTGGCTTCCATGGTAATTTCTATCTCAGACCTGAAGGGAATGCGCAGCTCAATGCCATTGAGTAGGCGTTTAATACCTGCGGCTGAGATTAGACTTGGGGTTCCACCACCAATGAAAATTGAGTGCAGCGGACGTGGCGCCTGATTGAGTTGATACTTTTCGATGTCACGATCTAAATCTTCTAAAAGTGCGTCAATGTAATGATCTTCAGGGATCTCAGCTTTAAGTGCATGAGAATTAAAATCACAATAGGGACACTTTTGTACACACCATGGGATGTGTACGTAGAGGCTCAATGCTGGTGGTTGAAGTTGCATTGCTTAACGTTGCTCCGCTAAGGTTGCAAATAGTGTTTTTAATGCCTTACCGCGATGTGAAAGCTGCTTCTTACGCGCTGGTTCTAGCTGTGCGGATGAGCAATCATCTTCAGCAACGTAAAAGATAGGATCATAGCCAAAACCATTTTCGCCTTGTGCTTTAGTTAGGATTCGACCTTCCCATTTACCGTGGCATACAATAGGTGTTGGATCATCAGCATGGCGCATTAGTACTAAAACGCAGTGAAAACGTGCACTGCGTTGTTCTTCAGGGACGCCTTCCATTGCTTTGAGCAGTTTGTTGAGGTTTTCCTCATCACTTGCTCCTTGTCCAGCAAAGCGTGCTGAGTAAATTCCAGGTGCACCTTTAAGATAATCCACTTCAAGACCTGAATCATCAGCAATAGCGGCTAAGCCAGTTTCTTTGGCTGCATGGCGGGCTTTGATGATGGCGTTTTCGATAAAGGTAGTGCCAGTTTCATCAGCATCAACAACGTTAAATTCACTCTGTGCCAGTACTTCAAAGCCAAAGTCAGCCAATAGGTCAGACATTTCGCGAACTTTACCTTGGTTGCCAGTCGCTAATACAATCTTGCTCATCATCAATCCTGTTTATTCTTCAACATAAAATTTTTGGGTGAACTTTAAAGCGCCTTTGCCTTTATTGCCAGCATCGATCTCGATATTGAAGTTAATATTCTCTTCGTCACTGATTTTAAATTCAGCCAAGTAGTAAATGGCGTCCCCTTCTTTTATCTCTCTAAAAGCCAGCTCTCTAGATTGCCCAATTAAGTTTTTAGCCAAGCCGGTGACTTTACCCGAGATAGCGGGTTTGCCTGCTTGAGAGCGGTCTAACAAGCTAATATTGATGATTGCTGAATAGCCACTGCGCTTTAATTTGTAGCTACTCGCAACTTGTGGGGTGAGGAAGGTGGAGTTAAATGCCGAATAGTGCACTTCGACATCTTTGATGGTTTTGAATTGCCCGGCAAAACTCGGTAGTGCCAAACAACTGATAGCCAGTGCGATAAACCATTTGTTCATAATCATGTCCTTACTCTAAATTTTACATCCATGAGATAAATTAAAAGCCATCATAGGATGGCTTCGATTTCAGTAGGAACTTGGTTAGGAGAGATGATACGAACTTGTTTATGCCGACCGAGTTCGCCTTTCTCAATATTGACCAATCCTTTCGCTACTTTAAATTGCTTAGCCAAATATTTACTCAAATGAGCATTGGCTTTGCCATCAACAGGTGGTGCAGTAATCGCAATTTTGATCTCTTCACCATGCAAGCCAACGATTTTGTCGCGGCTGGCTTTGGGTTGGATATAAAGGCGAAGAATTATATCTTCGCCTTCACGCCATACCGCTACTGACATTATAGCTGGAACCAGATTGGACCGATTAAATCACCAATTAGGAAGTTGGCGAACTGAAGCCCGATAAACAGCACCAGTACGCTTAAGTCAAAGCCGCCCATAGCAGGAAGAATGCGACGAATTGGCGTTAACATTGGTTCAGTTAGTTGATGGAACACATATTCGATTGGGCTGCGACCTTGGCTTACCCAGCTTAGAATTGCGCGGATTAGTAAAACCCAGAATAGTAAGCCGCCAGCCGCTTTCACTAGAGTTAGTAGACCAAGCAGCAGGAAATCAGCGCTGAAGACAACCGAGCCGCCTGAAGCAATCAGCATCAAACTTACGAACTTAAGAACACACAATACATAGGCAAATAGCAGTGTAGCCATATCAATATTGCCAATTGAAGGAATCACGCGACGTAATGGACCAATCACTGGCTGAGTTGCTTTTACAATAAATTGTGAAAACGGATTGTAGAAATCCGCACGTGAAGCTTGTAGCCACATACGTAATAGAACCACCATGATATACAGATCAAACAGGGTGGATAATAGAAAACTCATTGAATTCATAGGGTAACCTTGTAATTAAAACAGTCCGCAAACGGCTCTGATTATTAAAATAGTTTTTCCATTTCTTGGGCGCGTAGCACCGCCGCTTGCATTGCTTTGGCGATGATATCGGATAATTGATGCTCATTGAAAGTACGAATTGCTTCCGCAGTGGTACCGCCTTTAGAGGTCACTTGTTCACGTAACGTCGATAATTCAATATCAGGGTTACCCACCACCATTTCAGCAGCGCCTAAAGCCGATTGTTGCACGAGTAAACGCGCGGTATCGGCATCAAAACCTTGTTTGATGGCTTCTGCCTGCATCGCCTCCATAAACAGGAAGAAGTATGCCGGAGCACTGCCTGCCGCAGCAATCACATTATTGATGCCAGATTCTTGTTCAACCCAGCATACTTTGCCGACTGCACTCATTAAGTCGGCCGCGAACTGCTTATCTTGCTCGCTAACATTTTCGGGCGCATAAAGACCGCTCATGCCTTTGCCAACGAGTGATGGTGTATTTGGCATCACGCGCACTAGGTTTAATGAAGATGAAAACATTTCATTAAGTCGGCTTGCGCTTATACCGGCAGCAATTGAGATCACCAGCTTATCTTGGTAGGCGATATCGTGCATACCTTCAGCGACTAAAGCCATCATCTGTGGTTTTACTGATAGCACGACAACATCAGCGTTACGTGCAGCTTCGGCGTTGTCACCGTTGGTATTTATACCATATTGGTTAGCGAGAAAATCACGTTTGTCTTGGTTTGGGCCCGTCGCGGTAATCAAGCTCGCTGGGTACCCACTTGCTAATAAGCCAGCAATAATTGAACGCGCCATATTCCCTGCGCCGATAAAGGTGATTTTCTTGTGTTCCATGATGGCTTCCTAATTATTTACATTGTTATTTGCTGTAGTCTCTAGCACCAAAAATAGCGGTACCAATACGAACCATGGTGCTACCAGCTTCGATCGCCGCTTCCATGTCACCGCTCATACCCATAGAAAGGGTATCTAAGTTGAGCTGTGGGAAACGTTCGCCTAGACGCTGTTTTAAATCAGCCAACTGATTGAATGCATACAGTTGAGATGCGTGGTCAGGCACATTGGCTGGAATTGACATCAACCCTCTTAACGTGAGGTTTGGAAGCGATGAAATCAACTCTGCGAGTTCAAATACCTGCTCTTCTTCAATACCCGACTTGCTACTTTCCCCACTGGTGTTGACTTGGATCAGCACTTGAAGTGACGGCATTTCCGCTGGGCGTTGGTCGCTAAGGCGTTGGGCAATCTTAGCGCGATCAATGGTGTGAACCCAATCGAAGCTCTCGGCGACAGGACGAGTTTTATTGGATTGAATTGGACCAATAAAGTGCCACACGATAGGCAGTTCAGGATGATGCTCTGAAAAATATGCTATTTTGTCTACGCCTTCTTGCACATAGTTTTCACCAAAAGCAGTGTGACCGGCTTGAGCTGCCTCTAGGACCGCTTGATTTGGCTTGGTCTTACTGACGGCGAGAAGTTGCACTGACTCTTGAGCGCGCCCACATTTTTGTTGTGCACTTAAGATCTGTGAGGTGATCTGTTCAATGTTTTGTTGAATACTGTTCATAGCTAACTTTTACTAAGGAATTTAAATGGATATCACTGAGTTACTGGACTTTAGTGTAAAACATAATGCATCAGATCTACATCTTTCTGCAGGTGTTTCTCCAATGGTACGCATAGATGGTGAAGTCAGAAAGCTAGGTGTGCCTGCTTTTAGTCATGCTGATGTGCACCGTTTGGTATTTGAGATTATGAACGATGCGCAGCGCAGTGAATTTGAGGAACGTCTCGAAGTCGACTTTTCGTTTGAATTACCTGATGTCGGACGCTTCCGTGTTAACGCGTTCAATCAAGCCCGTGGCTGCGCGGCGGTTTTCCGTACCATTCCAACCACAATTCCTACCCTACAAGAGTTAGACGCGCCGGAAATTTTTGAGAAAATAGCCAATATTGAGAAAGGTTTGGTGTTGGTCACGGGACCTACAGGTTCTGGTAAATCAACCACACTGGCGGCAATGGTTGATTACATCAACCGTAATCACAATAAACATATTCTGACCATCGAAGATCCGATTGAATTTGTACACGAAAATCACAAGTGCTTAGTAAACCAGCGTGAAGTTCACCGTGATACGCATAGCTTTAAAGCGGCATTGCGAAGTGCACTGCGTGAAGACCCGGATGTCATTCTCGTCGGTGAATTGCGTGATCAAGAGACGATCAGCCTAGCATTGACCGCCGCAGAAACAGGGCACTTGGTATTTGGTACTTTGCACACCAGTTCCGCGGCTAAAACCATTGACCGAATTATTGATGTCTTCCCTGGTAGTGACAAAGATATGGTGCGCTCGATGCTCTCAGAATCTTTGCGCGCTGTGATTGCGCAAAAGCTCCTCAAGCGTATCGGCGGTGGTCGAGTTGCCTGTCATGAAATTATGATGGCGACACCTGCAATCCGTAACCTTATTCGCGAAGACAAAGTAGCTCAAATGTATTCGGTTATTCAAACCGGTTCTGCTCAAGGGATGCAAACCATCGAGCAAAATGCCAAACAATTGATTGCGCGTGGTCTGGTTGAGCCTGAAGAAGTTGAACAGAAAATTGGCTCACTAACTTATTAAGGGATGATCAATGGCAATCGATGCATTTCTGCAAGGGATGAGCGAACAAAAAGCCTCAGATTTATATATTACCGTCGGTGCGCCAGTGCTCTACCGTGTTGATGGTGAATTACGCGCTCATGGAGAATTGCTGACAGAGCAAGGTGTCTTTGAGTTATTGAACGCAATTATGGATGACTCACGTCAAGCTGACTTTAATTCAACTCGTGAAGCCAATTTTGCGGTGGTGCGTGAGTATGGGCGCTTTCGTGTTTCGGCATTCTTTCAACGAGAACTGCCAGGTGCGGTGATTCGCCGTATTGAGACGCAAATACCGACTTTTGAATCGCTTAACTTACCGGATGTGTTGCAAGATCTTGCGATTGCTAAGCGTGGTTTGGTGCTCGTGGTGGGTGCGACAGGGTCGGGTAAATCGACCACCATGGCGGCAATGACGGGTTATCGTAATATGAACCGCACAGGGCACATTCTTACGGTAGAAGACCCGATTGAATTTGTGCATCCGCATCAACGTTGTATTGTTACCCAGCGAGAAGTCGGGCTTGATACTGAAAGTTATGAAGTGGCATTGAAGAACTCTCTTCGCCAAGCTCCTGATATGATTTTGATTGGTGAGATCCGCAGCCGAGAAACCATGGAATATGCGATGGCGTTTGCTGAGACCGGTCATTTGTGTATGGCAACACTGCATGCTAATAACGCTAATCAAGCTTTAGAACGTATTCTTCATCTAGTCCCTAAAGAGAAGAAAGAGCAGTTTTTATTTGACCTCTCAATGAACCTTAAAGGTGTGGTTGGGCAGCAATTGTTGCGCGATAAAAATGGGCAAGGGAGGCATGGTGTGTTTGAAATTTTGCTTAATAGCCCACGTGTTGCTGACCTTATTCGTCGTGGCGATATGCATGAATTGAAGTCAACTATGGCGAAATCGCAGCAGATTGGTATGCAGACTTTTGATCAAGCGTTATATCAGCTTGTAGTGGCTGATAAAATCAACGAGGAGGACGCATTGCATAGTGCGGATTCTGCCAATGATTTGCGTATTATGCTCAAAACGCAACGTGGAGATAGCATGGCAAGTGGCACGCTAGCTAACGTGAAAATCGATATGGATTAATTACTTATTCGACCATAGATTCGACATACAAAAAAACCGAGCAGATGCTCGGTTTTTCTATTTATAGCTTTGAAGAGTTAGACTTCAAATAGCTCTTGGTGAAGCTTTTGAATCGCATGACGCGCGACAGACTCATGCACAAGGAAACATAAGTTATGTGGGCTAGCGCCGAAGCAGAGCATGCGTAAGTTGAGATCTTCCAGTGTGCCAAATACCTTTTTAGCATAGCCACGACTTTCACTCATGTTGTTACCGATAAGCGCAACTAGGCAGAGGTTTTGTTCGATCTCAACCGTACATAGCTCTTCGAGTTCTTGACGGGCAGCAGCAGGAAGCTCTGGTGCACCACCGGAGGTATCGGTTTGATCCAGTGTTAAAGAGACACTGATTTCCGAAGTGGTGATCAGATCAACTGACACTTTATGCTTGGCTAAGATCTCGAATACTTTTGCTAAGAAACCATAAGCATGGAACATCTTCGCACTGCGCAGGGTGACCATAGTTTGGTTGCAGCGTAGCGCAAGAGCGCGAAATAGTGGTGAGCTTTGTACTTGATGACGAATCCAAGTTCCGCCTTTTTCTGGCTCTTTCGATGACCCCACAAAAACAGGAATATCGTGACGCAGTGCAGGAACAAGTGTTGAAGGGTGGAGAATTTTGGCGCCAAAGTTTGCCATTTCAGAGGCTTCACTAAAGCTGATCTCAGGTATTGGCGACGCCTTTTCTGCAATGCGAGGGTCAGTGGTGTAGATCCCGGGTACATCGGTCCAAATTTCAAGCCCCTCAGCTTTTACGGCCTCGGCAATTAAGGCCGCGCTGTAGTCACTGCCGCCACGTCCGAGCGTTGTAGTGTTGCCCTGCTCATCTGAGCCGATGAAGCCTTGTGTAATAACCACAGATTCTTGGCAAAGAGGGATCAGCTTTTCATTGGCGAGAAGTGCGGTTTGCTCAACATCAGGCTCTGCTTTACCAAAATTATTATCGGTACGTAATACTTGGCGAATATCAAAACGCACGGCGTTAATGCCACGCTCTCGCATTAGTTGTGCCAATAGGTGGGTCGACATTAACTCACCACAAGCGACGAGATGATCGGTCAGTTTGGTGCTTTCTTGAATTGATGCCGCTTCAGCAAGACGAGTGACCGTATCAAGGATTTTGTGTACTTCAGCTGAGGTATCCGCAGCGCTTTCCAATTTGGCTAAAACCGCTTGATGAATATCGGCAAGTTTTTCGATGATCTTAATTCGTTCTTGCTCACATACGACGCCGTTAGCAAGTTCAACTAATAGATTGGTGACACCAGAGCAAGCACTGCTTACTACCAGTTTTGTATTTGGGTTGTTTTCAATGATGGCCGCGCAGCGGCTCATGGCTTCAAAATTTGCAACACTAGTACCGCCAAATTTGGCGACATTAAAACAGCTCACAGCGATTCTCCCACGACTTCCTGAATATTGTTGTTGGTTATCCAACGTCCTTTGTTTTTGTTTGAATATGATCAAACGAGAAGAGAGTTTTGAGCGATATAAAGAGGTAAGTTATTAGGCAATAATATTCACCTCAGAAGCGCTTCATCAGACAGTGCTGATGACAATTGATGAGACTCAACTCAAGTCAACCGACTTCACCTAACCTGCAATTTGGTGGCGTCTCGGCACTGCTCTCCCTCAATGAATCGTATTGGAGTTGCGGCTCCACGATGCATCTACCTAGGCAATGCTCCTCTTCTGTGCTTAATTATTGAACGGGTTTATGTGACCAATGTCAATCGAAAAATTTACTTAGAAATCGAGACTATTTAACAAATTGGCGCGAACTAGACTTATGACCAATTGTCCCGATTTGGATATTGGTCTAATGTGGCGTAGATATGAGAAGACTAAAAGTATGCTGCAAGGAGCAATTATGACCATTCAAAGCTTTATTCCACCTCGTCGAATTCTTATGGGACCGGGACCGTCGGATATCTCTCCACAAGTACTTCAAGCTCTGAGTCGCCCGACAGTGGGGCATTTAGACCCGCTTTTTGTGGGTATGATGGATGAGCTTAAGCAGCTACTAAAGTATGCTTTTCAAACTGAAAATGAGTTTACCATTGCGGTATCCGCGCCTGGGAGTGCAGGTATGGAGGCATGCTTTGTCAACTTGATTGAAGCGGGTGATAAGGTGATTGTTTGTCGTAATGGCGTATTTGGCGAACGTATGCGTGAAAACGTGATACGCGCGGGTGGCGAAGCCATCGTCATTGATGATGAATGGGGCAGTCCTGTCTCGGTTGATAAAGTTGAGCAAGCACTTATCGATAACCCGGAAACCAAGATTGTTGCCTTTGTTCATGCAGAGACGTCGACGGGAGCCATCTCGGATGCGAAATCTATTAGTGCGCTAGCAAAACAACACAATGTATTGACGATTGTGGATGCGGTGACGTCATTGGGTGGTGTGCCATTGAAAGTTGATGAGTGGCAATTGGATGCAGTGTATTCAGGTAGCCAGAAGTGTCTGTCTTGTGTGCCAGGGCTAGCCCCGTTAACGTTTTCAGCTAAAGCAATAGAGAAGATTCAAAGCCGCACGGCTCCAGTACAGAGTTGGTTTTTAGATCAAAGTTTAGTTTTGGGGTATTGGAGCGGAGAGGGCAAGCGTAGCTACCACCATACCGCGCCAGTTAATAGTTTGTATGCTCTGCATGAGTCTTTGTTGATGCTGCAAAATGAAGGATTAGAAAATGCTTGGCAGCGTCATCAAGCGATGCATGAAAAACTAAAGTCAGGGCTAGAAAAGTTGGGCTTTGAGTTTGTTGTTGATGAAGCTTATCGCTTGCCACAACTTAACGCTGTCTACGTACCGCAAGGTATTGATGAAGCGAAAGTACGCAGCCACTTGCTAGAAACCTACAACTTAGAAGTTGGTGCCGGTCTCGGAGCTCTGGCTGGTAAGGCTTGGCGCATTGGCTTAATGGGCTATGGTGCTAAAGAGGAAAATGTAGCGTTGTGCCTAAGAGCGTTAGAAGAGTCACTAACACAATAAAATAAAAAAGCGGCGAATAAGCCGCTTTTTTATTTGTTAAGAATAACAATGTACTGTTATTGCTTGATAATTACTGCCCAGCAGCAGGTTTGAGTGCATCAATATCTGGTGCAATATATTGTACTTTGTCGAAGTCTCGATTCGGGAAAAGGAATTTCGCTTCACTGCGAATTTGCTCAGCTTTTAGAGTATCGCCTAGCCCTAGGTAAGCCATGATCAAGTTGTTATAAAACGCCGGACGTGGCTTATCTTTAATGATGCCTAAGGACCATTCAATATAAGGTTTTATGTAATCTGGGTTTTGGGTAATGAGACCAATATTCAAGTAAGTGCTGTAGATATCCCAGTCATAGCGGTCTTTCCAAACTATAGGGTTAGTCACCTTTTCTAGTATCTCTGGGTCTTTTGGGTTCGAGCGTTCAAATTGAGTCAGTATGTAGTTGGTATGCAGTGAACTGACCATATAGCCAGTAATGACGATCGGTAATACTAAGCTCATCACCCGCAGTGCGACTTGAGATATTCGACTGAACGAGGCTACTCGATAAGCATTGGAGCGCTGATCAACCCAATAAAGTAGGATGATGAAGGTGATCCAATGTACGAAGGAGTGATAGAACGGATACTCTAACTGGCTATGTAATATTATAGGGACAAATAGCCCAAGCATGGCAAGCCGAGTCCCTTTCTTTGCCTGGTACATCCGAAGCAGAACGAATAGTGCCGCGAGAATAATCCCTAGTACGGGTAGTAAGCCACCTTCCACCCCCCAGTAAAGTAATTCGTTGTGTGGATGATCAAGAGCAGGTAATCCGACATGATAACTTGGATTGAGCTGGTGTTGTCTGGCGGTGTAGATAATATAGTCGGGTTCAAAGCTGCCGTACCCATAGCCAGTGAAAGGCTTTTCAATAAACATATCTAGCGCTTGAGGGTAGAGATAACTACGTGGGCTTTCGAGGTTAACTTTTTGCTCAATAAAATCGACGTTTGAACTATGAGAAGAGGTCAATAGTAGAGGTAATACTAAGCCAATCATTACGCCCACTAATACCGATAGACTCCAACCAGCAATACGTTTGTGAGTCGCAAATCGATAGATATAGGGTAGTACCAAAGCAACGGCAACTGCAGCGCCTAACCAACCCGTTCTAGATGCTAAAACGATGATCAATGGAATAGTAATTAAAGGCATCACATAAAGCAGGCTGACATCGCTCAACTTTCGATGATACTTAATGGGTTGGCGTGAAAGTAAGTAACCTGAAATCGCTAAACCAGTAGCGAGAAAACTCGCCATCACATTTGGCTGCTGGAAGATGCCATAAGGGCGATTACTGTCGGTGTTATAACCAAAAATATTGCCAGGCTCTAACAGTAAATACTGAACCCAACCGAATAGCGCTTGTATCGCGACGGCGATAACAATAAACCACAGTAAACGCTGTTTTTGACGGTTGCTAAAGCGGAACTGTTGCAGTACGACTAACAACAAGAAACCCATCCACAGCCCTGTGAGACGATTGAATGAAAGTAACAGTGATGAGTTTAGATAAAGCACTGGTGCGGTCATCATCAAGCAAGAGATAAACAAGACGATGGTTAGTTTATTATAACGAAGCTTACCTTCGGTACCGATTTGGTACAGCCCAATGGCGATAGTAATACCGAACGCTAGCCAAGTGGTGGCATTGAAAGAGAGCGCTAAGCCAGAGCCACCAGGGTTAGCCATGAAAAAATGCATGGCTAACAGGTAGATCACACCAAGAGACGCAAGAAAAGGGCGAATTAAAGGCAGCCTTGGTGTTGGCGGCTCAAGCTGCGTACCGGTTACATGTATGGTTGCCATATAGGGTCACTTCTACAAAAACAAAACCAGCGTATGATACGCTGGTTACTAGGCTCTGTTGACCATTTGAACTGATTTTTGCAGCGTTTGTGGGTTATTTATACAAGGCAGAGGCTTTGAAATATAGTTACCCTACCTGATAAGCCGATAACGGCGTAGAAAAGAGCCACAAACGTTGCCCGAAGGGTTTGGCTAAAAGCGTTTTATTCTTTGTTAAGAGGTATTGTGCTTAGAATAATTAAGCTACAAACCACTTGCCGTGTCTAAAACGCTTTTCGCTCAAACAAAATTTAACTGCAAAAGGTCAATAGAACCTAAACTTTTGACTATTTTAACATAGGTTTAAGGAAGTGTGCGGTATGTGAACCTTCGACCTGTGACACATCTTCCGGTGTGCCTTGAGCAATAATTTCACCACCACCTTGTCCACCTTCTGGACCAAGGTCGACGATCCAGTCTGCGGTCTTTATCACATCGAGGTTGTGCTCAATCACCACCACGGTATTGCCGTGATCACGTAATCGATGCAGTACCGTTAACAACAACTGGATATCATGGAAATGCAAACCCGTGGTTGGTTCATCAAGAATGTATAAGGTTTTCCCTGTGTCGCGTTTAGACAGCTCACGAGCCAATTTCACTCGCTGTGCTTCACCACCGGAGAGAGTGGTTGCTGCCTGACCAAGACGTATGTATGACAAGCCGACATCCATTAAGGTTTGTAGCTTTCTGGCGATAACAGGAACAGGGTCGAAAAACTGACGAGCATCTTCAACCGTCATTTCCAAGACTTCATCAATCGCTTTGCCTTTATAACGAACTTCTAAGGTTTCGCGGTTGTAGCGTTTGCCTTTACATACATCACACGGCACATAGACATCGGGTAAGAAGTGCATTTCTACTTTGATGACCCCATCGCCTTGGCAAGCTTCACAGCGTCCACCACGTACGTTAAAGCTAAAGCGGCCCGGCTTATAACCACGAGAGCGAGCTTCTTGAGTTCCCGCAAAGAGTTCACGAATCGGTGTAAATATCCCAGTGTAGGTGGCAGGGTTTGAGCGTGGTGTTCGACCTATAGGGCTTTGGTCAATATCAATAACCTTATCAAAGTGCTCTAACCCTTTGATCTTTTTATAGGGTGCAGGTGTTGCTGTGGTCGCACCATTTAGTTGGGTATGAGCAATTTTAAAGAAAGTATCATTGATTAACGTCGACTTACCTGAGCCTGAAACACCAGTAATACAGCTAAATAATCCTACTGGAATGGTTAAATCTACCGCTTTAAGGTTGTTGCCCGTCGCACCATGGATCTCGACCACTTTTTTCTTATTAAATGGCGTACGTTTCTCTGGTATGGCAATCTTCTTTACACCCGATAGATACTGTCCGGTTAGCGAGTTAGGTTCGTTGAGAATATCTTCCATTGTACCTTGTGCAACCACTTGACCGCCATGTACCCCCGCGCCAGGACCAATATCGATAACATGGTCAGCGCTGCGAATAGCATCTTCATCATGCTCTACAACTAATACGGTATTACCCAAATCACGCAAGTGGGTGAGGGTCTTAAGTAGACGCTCGTTATCACGTTGATGTAGACCAATCGAAGGTTCATCTAGTACATACATCACACCAACCAGCCCGGCACCAATTTGGCTTGCTAAGCGGATACGCTGCGCTTCACCACCGGAAAGAGTTTCTGCGCTGCGAGAAAGATTGAGGTAGTTCAAACCCACGTTAACCAAAAATTCTAGGCGATCACTGATCTCTTTCATCACTTTCTCGGCAATTTTCGCACGTTGACCCTCAAGAGAGAGTGTGGCGAAAAAGCCTAATGCGTCAGCAATGCTTAATTCAACAATCTCAGGTAGCGTGGTATCACCAATAAAGACGTTACGGGCTTCGAGCCTTAGGCGGCTACCATCGCAGCTAGAGCAGCATTTGGTTGAAATGTACTTGGCCAAATCTTCGCGAACCGAGTTTGATTCTGTATCACGGTAGCGGCGCTCTAATGTATTGAGGATCCCTTCAAATGGATGGCGCTTAACCCGAATGTCGCCACGATCATTGATGTAATTGAATTCGACTTCTGTTCGTCCTGAACCTTTTAAAATCACCTCTTGGATTTTTTTAGGTAATTGCTCAAAAGGCTGGTGGAGGTCAAAGTCATAATGTTGTGCTAAAGAGCTCAACATTTGGAAATAGTAGTAATTTTTTTGGTCCCAGCCGCGAATTGCACCTTGAGCAAGGCTTAATGATTCATCTTGAATCACTCGTGCAGGATCAAAATATTGCTGTACGCCTAAGCCATCGCAAGTGCCACAAGCCCCTGCTGGGTTATTGAACGAGAATAGGCGTGGCTCAAGTTCTTGCATGCTGTAGCCGCAGTGAGGGCAGGCAAAATTAGCTGAAAAAACCACGACTTCGCCATCCCCTTCCATTGGGGCTACCATGGCAATTCCACCAGAAAGTTCTAAAGTAGTTTCGAATGATTCAGCTAAACGCTGCTGTAAGTCAGCACGTACTTTGAAGCGGTCGACAACGACTTCAATGGTGTGTTTTTTGTGTAGTTCAAGTGGTGGCGGATCGGAAAGATCGCAGGTTTCGCCATCAATTCGTGCGCGAATAAAACCTTGAGCGGCTAAGTTTTCTAGTGTCTTAACGTGTTCCCCTTTACGCTCTTTGACAATTGGTGCGAGCAGCATCATTTTGGAGCCTTGTGGTAGCTCTAAAACTTTATCAACCATTTGAGACACTGTCTGAGCAGATAGCGGAACCTTGTGTTCAGGGCAGCGAGGCTCACCAACACGAGCATAGAGTAGGCGCAAATAATCATACACTTCAGTGATGGTGCCCACAGTAGAGCGTGGGTTGTGCGATGTTGACTTTTGCTCGATAGAGATCGCCGGAGACAAACCTTCAATATGGTCAACATCAGGTTTTTCCATTAATGAAAGAAACTGGCGCGCATAGGCAGAGAGTGATTCTACGTAACGACGTTGTCCTTCTGCATACAGAGTGTCAAAAGCTAACGAAGATTTCCCTGAGCCAGATAAACCGGTGATTACGGTAAGTTTATCTCGTGGGATAGTGAGATTAATGTTTTTAAGGTTATGGGTGCGGGCGCCGCGAACTTCTATCTTGTCCATTATTGTCGCTCTGTATGGGAAGAACTTTTAGTATTACACAGTGCGAGAAATGTTCAAAGAAAATACTGGCTATAAATACAGTAAAGGCGACCATGACAAGGTCGCCTTTGAAGCCAGTTTTAAGACGTTAAGATTGTTTTGCCGTCGTGTGCTTACCAAGTTCTGTTTTCTTACTGTCTTTTAAATAAAGGTTTTCAAAGCAGTAGTTGGTTGCCTCAATGTAACCTTCAACGCTACCGCAGTCGAAGCGTTGACCTTTAAATTTATAGGCAAGAACACAGCCTGCTTTAGCTTGTTTTAGCAGTGCATCAGTGATTTGAATTTCGCCACCTTTGCCTGGCTCGGTTTGTTCAATGATGTCGAAGATATCTGGCGTTAGAATATAGCGACCAATAATCGCTAGATTGCTTGGCGCAGTACCAGGCTCTGGTTTTTCCACCATGTCATCTACACGGAAGATATCGTCTTTGATCATCTCACCAGAGATCACGCCATATTTATGAGTTTCATCTTCTGGCACTTCTTGTACTGCGACAATTGAGCAGCGGAATTGCTTGAATAGTGTCACCATTTGCTCAAGCACGCCTGCTTGCTCATTCACACAAAGGTCATCGGCTAGAACCACAGCAAAAGGTTCATCACCAATCAGCTCACGTCCAGTTAAAATAGCATGACCCAAGCCTTTCATTTCGCGTTGGCGAATATAAGTGAAGTTTGCGGATTCGATGATGTCGCGAATATCAACTAGCAGCTCTTCTTTATTGGTGCCATTGATTTGGTGTTCGAGTTCGTAGTTTTTGTCAAAGTGATCCATGATTGAATGCTTGCCACGACCAGTTACGATACACATACCGTTCATACCTGCTTGAATGGCTTCTTCTACACCGTATTCAATCAATGGTTTGTTAACTACAGGCATCATTTCCTTAGGCATTGATTTCGTTGCAGGAAGGAATCGCGTTCCGTAACCAGCTGCTGGAAATAGACATTTTTTAATCATGATAAAACCCTTTATCTGTCTGACGTAATTGAAATCTGAAATTGTCGACAAGATAGCATGGTTTTTATGAATAGATAATTAACCAACTAGTGCAAAAGTTGATTTTTTGCTCCGTGAATTATATTTAAGACACCAAGTGCTGTTTCGCCCATGAGATTGCTTGCACCCTATTTTTTACCGAGAGCTTTTTGAATATCTGATATAGATGTGACTTAACAGTAAATTCACTAATGAATAGGTCTTCTGCGATCTGATTGTTTGAAGCTCCGGTCTTTAAGCTGCGTAATATTTGAATTTCTCTAGTAGTGAGATCAACAGTTGCTGGTGAGGTTTGACTGTCTATGACATGTCGATAGTAATGCAGTAATTGTGCAGCGACCTTGCGTGGCAACCAGTTTTGGCTATTAATAACTTCACCACAACCAAAAGCCACATCGGTAATGTCATCGTTTTTATAGAACAACGCTTTAAGGTTGCCAAAGCTCAAAAGCTCATCGGTGGTTAAACGTCTTTCGACATTAAAGATGACGGTTTCAAATATTTTGTTGGATAAAGGGAGGTCGCGTATCGCGCTGTTGAGTTGTTGATAATTATTGTGATCAATCAGCAGTATTTTATGTTTATGCTGTTGCATGGCTAGCATAAAGTCTTGAGGCTCCATGCGTGGTATGGGTAAGCAGAGACTTTGTTCAATAAGGTCTACAATTGGATAGTGAGCTTCTTTATCTTCACAAAGAAAATAGAGAGTTCTTGCGTAGATGTTCTTCACCATAAGTTATTCTCATTGTTGATGATTTATACTTTATAAATTGTTATATGGTTATCTTGTCCTATTTAATCGCAAAGAGCGATTCATCTTCAGCATGAAATCAGACTCTGTTTCATATTTGATAGTGAATTATCTTTATCTCATTGAAATTGCGGTTAGGGAGAGAGTTAGAAGTATTGGAATCTGAGATCAGTAACAAGAAACTTATTGGTGAGATCTACAGGAACAGTTGTTTGATTTGCAAGTGGGGTGTTATCCTTATGCGCTATCAAAATTGAACATGAATCTAGACGGAGCGAAACATGGCTAGCCGTGGAGTAAACAAAGTTATTTTAGTGGGTAACTTAGGTCAAGACCCAGAAGTACGTTACATGCCTAGCGGTGGTGCTGTTGCAAACATTACAGTTGCAACTTCAGAATCATGGCGTGATAAAGCAACTGGCGAACAGCGTGAAAAAACAGAGTGGCACCGTGTGTCTCTGTTTGGCAAACTAGCTGAAGTAGCAGGTGAGTATTTGCGTAAGGGCTCTCAAGTATATATTGAAGGGCAACTACAAACGCGTAAATGGCAAAACCAGCAAGGTCAAGATCAATACACTACTGAAATTGTTGTACAAGGTTTCAATGGTGTGATGCAAATGTTGGGTGGTCGTCAAGGTGGCGGTCAAGGCGCACCTATGGGTGGTCAGCAACAACAGCAGCAGCAAGGTTGGGGTCAGCCTCAACAGCCAGCGATGCATCAACAGCAACAGAAAGCACCTCAACAAGTGCAGCAAGCACCGCAACAACAGCCTCAATATAATGAGCCACCAATGGATTTTGACGACGACATCCCGTTTTAATCGATTGAATGTGAAAAAAAGCCGCGATTATCGCGGCTTTTTTATATAGTGACTTAGTTAACCACCTCTATGGAAAGGGGGTTGTTCGTGCTAGGAAACTCGTTCTAGCGTATCATTTCTTTGTTCATACTTTATTGCCATATTCAGAGAGAGGGAACTCCAATTTTATGAGGTATACACCTACCTTAAAATTGAGCACGCGCCTAGTCGGCTTTGTAACAATGATTGTTATTAGTGCTATGTTTATCCTGTTTTTGGGCGGCACATTGTCGTTTCGAAGTTTAGGGCAGGAGTACCTTGATCAATCGCTGAAAGGCATTGTTGAAGTCGTCGACAAGGAAATGGAAGATCCTGATGCTGCGTATTCCATGCAGCGTTGGATGCCTAAAATGCTACAAGCCTCCAGAATCATAGAAATGGAGCTATCTTCTCAAGTTGGCGTGATATATCGCTATCGAGATACTTCGTCAAAAATAGATCCCTCATTGTTACATAAAGCTGAATACTCTCTAGAACGCAATAATGGCTTCAAACTTCGCTTTACAGCAATTCCGCCTTATGTGGGTTATGGCTACTCACTACAAGCGTTGTGGTCAATAACCTTAGCGGTTGCTCTGATTGTTTTTTGTCTAATTCAAGGGCTTAAATGGCTTAGAGTTCAGTTAAGTGGCTCTGAATTGTTGGAAGAGCGTGGGCGAATGATTTTGGCGGGGCGAGTTGAAGAGTACGCGAAGGGAGATCTCAATGAGTGGCCTTATACCGCGAGCGAAGCGTTAGATCGTTTGATCGAGGAGCTTAATGATGCCCGTCAAGAGCGCAGTCGCTTTGACACCTTTATTCGCACCCAGACTTTTCTTGATCAACTGACAGGTACCGCGAATCGAATTTTATTCGATAGCAAACTTGAATCGGCATTATCAGAAAGTGGTTCTCATGGTGGTGTGCTTCTGATTCGAATTGATGACTGGGATCAAGTCCTTGAAGAGGTTGATAAACGGGCAGCTAACCAATTCATCATTGCAATGGGTGAAGCGATCAACAAAGTGATATTGCGTTACCCCGATGTTTTACTGTCTCGCTACTATGAGTCTGACTTTGCTGTTTTTGCTCCGCATTTAAGTAGCAAAGAAGTTTCAGGTATTGCGATTAATTGTCTAAAACAGTTCGATAAACTGTCGCTTTTGGAGCCATTAGATAAAGATAACTGGTGCCATATTGGTGTCTGTATGTTCCAAGAGGGAGAGCGGCAAGGCAAAATTTTAGATGAGACAGAAACCGCACTAAAGAGTGCGCGTTTACAACAAGTGAACACTTGGAGTCGCTTCAATAAACTTTCGACTCAAGAGAAAGAACGCGGAAGTGTTCGCTGGCGGACTCTATTTGACCAAGTATTAACGCCAGATGGCGTTTATATATTCTCTCAGCCGTGTTACTTGCTTGAAGAGATGCAACCTCATTTATCACATTATGAACTGTTTGTTCGAATTAATGACCCAGAGAAAGGGTTGATTAAAGCATCACGTTTTAATACTGCAATAGAGTCGATCGGCTATGAAAGTCTTTTAGATCGTTCTGTTTTTTTGTCAGTCGCCAGGTTTTTGAAAGCGTCAAAAAATAGTTTATGTTACTCTGTTAACCTTTACGTTACGCCATTTTCTAGTCGAAAGTACTTTCGTTGGTTTAGGGATGAGTTACTTCAACTTCCGGGTGAGTCACGACAACGATTATTGTTTGAATTTCCTGAGGCGCGTCTAGTCAAGCACCTTGATTATATGCGACCAGTGATCAAGATGTTAAATGGCTTAGGTTGTAAGGTAGTCGTAGGTCAAGCTGGGCGTTCTATCGTTAGTACGTACTATCTAAAAGAGTTGTCGATTGATTATCTTAAACTTCATCGAAGTTTGATTAAGCAAATAGATCAACGACATGAAAATCAGCTGTTTGTGCGTAGCTTATTAGGGGCGTGTGAAGGACTTGATACTCAAGTTATTGCGGTCGGAGTCGATCAAGAGCAAGAGTATGAAACATTATTGGGTCTTGGTGTTCAAGGTGTGCAAGGTCGATATTTTGAACCTGAGCAACAAATGATACCTGAACAGCAAGCAGAACAACCGAGTAAGTCCAAATCAAATATCCAAATTGGGCGACGTAACCGTTGGCGAAGAAGTTAGTAGTAAATGAACATTCAATCTTTATTAGGAAAGTTTGGCTCTGTTAAACGTTCAGCAAACTGTTTGCGCGTCGTTGTACAGCCAAGCACACTCCACTTCTCTGATTGGAATGGAGCGAACTTACCAAGGCAAGTCTTTATTGAATCAGGAGACTGGCAAAAAACATTGGTAACGACATTGCAGCAAGCTAACTTGGCGGATATTACTGTCGATGTTGTGCTCAATTCCAACCTCTATCAAAATTATCAGATCGAAAAACCGAACGTTCCTCAAGAAGAGCTGAGTCTCACTCTGCCTTTTTTGCTTAAAGATCTGATTAGTGAAAAAGTAACAGACATCGTTGCTGATGCGACGCCTTTGCCGACAAGCAGTAAGCTACAAGTTTATGTGGTACCTAAAGCTTTGGTTCTAGGTCTTGCCAATAAATTGAATGCGATAAAAGTTTGCTTAGGGCGCGTGCTCGTAGAGGACGATATTTGGGCGCGTGTTTCCCCAGATAGTGAGCGGTTTGTCTTGTTGCAACGTAGCCAAGGTAGCGGCTATAAAGTCAGTGCGTTTGTCGATAATCGCTGCGTGTTTCAGCGTAGTATTCGAGGTGTGACCCCGCCATTAACCGGTGTGGCGACCAGTGCTTTACAACTGGATGGTATCGCGTTAGAGCTGCAACGTTCGATTGACTATTTATCTTCGCAATTACGTGGCGCAACTTTGCATCACATGAAAGTTTGTTGTGATGAAGAAAATGACAGCGAACTGGCGAAAGAGCTAGATGAGCGCCTTAGTGTCAAGGTTTCACCTCTCTCTAGTACAAGAGTTGATTCGGGTGCTTTATTAGTTCAGTTTGGTGTTGAGGATGGTCTTTCAGCTATCAACCTATACCCACAACATTTACAACCTAAAGTTGAGCGATTTACGCTCAACAACGTTGCCATTTTTAGCGCAATTCTGTTTGGTACTTTTCTTACGGTTTATGGTTATTCGACTTGGCAAAATACACTCTTAACTCAACAGCTTAGTGTGATTAAATCTCAAGAAAATGAGTTTAACCAACAGTTGTCTAGCCTCAATCAACGATTGGCCAAGCATCGCCCGTCGCCAGAGAAGGTTCATGCAGTTGCGCGCCTAAAAGAAGAAATCCGATCTAAGCAAGACTCGTTGGCTGCAGTTTCCAAATATGATGGGCAGCAGCAAGTGGGCTACTCAGGCGTGATGCAGTCTCTTGCGCAGCTTGGGCGCAACGATATTTCATTAAGTTCCATTCAAATGGATGCCGATAACTTGGATATCAAAGGTATGGCTCGAGATCCTCAAGCGATACCTAATTGGGTTAATCAATTTAAGAATGAAATTAACCTTGTAGGTCGCTCTTTTGAAAAGCTAAGAATCGCTCGCAATGAACAAAATGTCCTTACTTTTGAGTTGCGCACCAAAGAAAAGGAAACTGAGTGATGAAAGCACAGTGGCAGAAAATGGGAGAGAAATTCTCCAATTTAAGTTCGCGAGAAAAGTGGTTGATCACCTTATGCACCTTAGTGGTGGTCACTCTGGGCATGTTTACGTTATTGATCGAACCTGCTTTTAAAGCTAATCAGTTATTAAATCAGCAAGTTGCGACTACAGAGCAAAATAACCTTCGCTTAGAAGGAGAAATTTTAGCTATTACCGCAAAACTAAAAAAAGATCCTGATCAATCCATCAATATCGAGTACAAAAGATTGTTGAAGGAGAGCCAAGCGCTATCTGAAAAATTGGCGAAGGTGATTGAAAATCTGATTTCGCCTAGTCAGATGGCGAAATTGCTAGAGGATGTATTAGCGGGTAGCAAAGGTCTTCACTTGGTCTCTTTGGAGTCTTTAAAAGCAGAACCAATCATTAATAATCATGCCTCTGAAAACTATGCGGGTTATTACTTGCACCCAGTTCGCTTAGAGCTTACGGGTAACTACTTTGCCATTCTCACATATTTGGAGACGTTAGAATCTCTACCCGTGAATTATTACTGGCGCAGTTTTCAATACCAAGTGGATGCGTACCCAAAGGCTCGATTGGTATTAGAAGTTTATACCCTAGGTACTAGGCAGGAGTTTATTGGTGGTTAAAAAGAAAGTTCTATTTTTACTCGCTATGTCTTCATTTGCATTCGCTTCCCAAGACCCGACTGCGCCATTGAACTGGCAGCAGGCTCCCAAGACTGGGCAAGTAAAGAAAGTGGTGCATTATCGTGTGCCTAATTTGCAAAGTATTGTTTGTGGTGGCAACAAAGAGTGTTATGCGATTTTAGATGGTCAAGCAATGGCCAAAGGTGAAAAAATTGATGGGTTCAGCGTTAAGCAAATTCAAGCTGACTACGTAACAGTGACCCGTGGCAGTAAACAGTGGAAGCTGGAACTGTTCCCTCTAGAAGTAAAACAATAAGGTTATTGGAATTGTATGCGTAAACTTGTTTTAGCCATTTCCCTTGTTTCGTTAGCTGGTTGCTCAATGGGGCATCGAGATCCTGTAGAAGCGAAAAACGCCCTTAATGAGGCGATTAATGAATCAAATAGCCGCGCACTTCAAGAGCTTCCTGCATCGGTAGAAGCAGATCTGATGCCTGATTTAGATGGTATCGCTGTAGAGCAAAGCGAAACGGTAAAACGTTTTCGAATTAAAGCCAGTGGTGTGGATGCACGAGCATTTTTTACTAGTTTGGTTAAAGGGACTGAGTTCAGTGCCGCGATTCACCCTGACGTGAGCGGAAAAATTACCGTTAACCTATCAGATGTGACTCTGGATGAGGTGCTATCTGTCGTTAGTGATATGTATGGCTACGACGTACAGGTCGTTGGTAAGGTTATTCAGGTTTACCCTGCAGGGTTACGTACCGTTACTATTCCGGTTGATTATCTCCAGTTCAAACGTACTGGTCGCTCATTAACATCGATTACGACAGGAACAATTACTAGTACAGATAGCGGTTCATCAAACAATTCTGATTCATCTTCAAGCTCATCAAACTCTTCTTCTGCAAGTGGTGGTACGGAGATTGAGACCACCAGTGAGAGTGATTTTTGGCCTCAGCTACAGAACGCAGTCTCTCAGTTGATTGGGAGTGGTAAAGGGCAGTCTGTTGTCGTTACTCCACAAGCGAGCGTGATAACGATACGTGCTTACCCTGATGAAGTTCGCCAAGTCCGTGAGTTTTTGGGTGTGTCACAACAGCGTATGCATCGCCAAGTTATTTTGGAAGCAAAAATCTTAGAAGTGACCCTGAGTGATGGCTATCAGCAAGGTATTAACTGGAGCAAAGCATTTAGCTCAAATGGGGCTGACTACACCATAGGTCAAGGTTCAACAGATTTAACTAATGGCAATGCTCCGACGCTACCAGGGTTGGATACGATAGGCACGCTGTTGGGTGGTCAAACTAACTTGGTTATCTCCAGTGGTAGTTTCGATGCAGTTATTAGCTTTATGGCAACGCAAGGTGACTTAAATGTACTCTCTAGCCCGCGCGTGACCGCTTCAAATAACCAAAAAGCAGTCATTAAGGTTGGTACTGATGAGTACTACGTGACAGATTTATCCAGTGTTGTTGGTTCTGGTGATAATTCAGAACCGTCACCAGAAGTCGAGTTAACACCATTTTTCTCGGGTATTTCATTAGATGTCACACCACAAATTGATGACCAAGGTAATGTTCTGCTCCATGTACACCCAGCGGTGACTGAAGTGAAAGAGCAAGTTAAAGAGATTGGTTTTGGTGGCAATGCAATCACACTACCATTAGCCCGCAGCTCGATCCGTGAATCAGACTCAGTCATCCGAGCTCAAGATGGTGACGTGGTTGTGATTGGTGGTTTGATGAAATCTAATACCATAGATCAAGTGTCAAAAGTCCCGTTCTTAGGTGACGTCCCTGGTGTTGGGCACTTATTTAGAAATACCTCAAAGCTCAATCAAAAAACAGAATTGGTTATTTTGCTTAAACCGACGGTCGTTGGCGTAAACACATGGCAAAAAGAGCTGGAACGCTCAAGAGATTTACTTCAAGAGTGGTTCCCGGAACAGCAGCAGTAAACGGGTATGTACTTAGAGCATTTTGGCTTCTCCCAACTGCCGTTCCATCTAACGCCCAATACTGAATTGTTTTTGGGCTTAGAGCCTCATTATGAAGCTATCCAAATGGTCAACTCGGCGCTCTCTATGGGAGAGGGCGTGATCAAAGTAACGGGTGAGGTCGGTACAGGGAAAACCATGGTTTGCCGAATGCTGGTCAATAATTTTGAATCTCATATTCAGTTGGTGTATCTGCCCAATCCGGCATTGAGCGGCGACGAGTTAAGGCAAGCGGTAGCAACGGAGTTGTCGGTCGAGAGTGTCAGCTCAACCAAGATTGTTGATGATATACAGCGGCGCTTAATTGAACTCACAAAGTTAGGCAAGCAAGTTGTAGTACTGGTGGATGAAGCTCAAGCGTTAAGTGATGAAGCGCTCGAGGTACTACGTTTATTTGGTAATTTGGAAACTGAACAGCAGAAGTTGATGCAAATAGTTTTATTCGCTCAGCCAGAATTGGATGTGCGATTGGAGCAATATCATCTGCGTCAATTTCGCCAACGCATCACCTTCAGTGCTAAGTTGAGAGCGCTCTCACTTGATGAAACGGCGGCTTATATTGACAATCGAATCGCTAAAGCTGGTGCTAATCATGAGGTGTTCACACTGGCACAGAAGAAATCTGTATGGAAAGCGAGCCAAGGCATACCAAGGCTAGTGAATCAAATTTGTCATAAGAGTTTAGTATTTGCGAGCAGTCAAAGCTTGTCTAAAGTTGGAAATGCACATTTATATGCAGCGATGCACGATACCTTTGATGCTTGTAAACCAAAATATAAAAGCCCGGTCTTATGGGGTTGGAGTTAGAACATGAGTGCGATTAATAACGCGCTATCTGAATTATCGAAGTCACAAACGGTTGCCAAATCTGGGCTAGAAAAGGCGCAGGTGCAAGTTGTAAAGCGCAGCAATGCCTTGCCATGGCTTATCGGTGGGTTCACCCTTAGTTTAGCCGTTGGTGGTTGGGCGATTTCTCAACAACCAATGTCTGCGCTTGAGGCTAACAGTGAAATCATAGTTAGTCAGCCTGTAGCGCTAAATACGCCCGCGATTTCTCCGACGAGCAAATTAGCTCAAGCCAGCGACGTAATTTTTGACGCACCTAAACGCCCTGTAAGCGTCGTTTTGAAGCCGTTGCCTGCTAATGTTGAGACAGTTGATGAAGGTCTTGAACATAAAATAGTGGCAGATCAAAGGGTGGTAAAAAGCAGTTCGGTCTCAGCACCATTGGAACAGGTAAAAGAGTACAACGTTGCGGTGAAACCAGTACTCATCGCAAAAGCCGATGCCCCATCTCAGCCTGAACAAGTTACCCGTTCTCTAGTCAAAGCACCGTTAGACGTTGCCGCGGGAGAAGTGATCGTTGAACAAGTCGAACTGACGCCAACTCAATTAGCAGATAAAGCGCAGTCTCGTGCGAAAAAAGCGTTGGATGCCAATGACCTAGCTAGCGCAATAAATTACTACAATGATGCGCTTCGTTATACACCACGTGATAGCCAGGTACGACAAAAACTCGTTGCTTTATATTACGGTAAAGGCGAAGTCCGCAAAGCTGTCGATTTATTGCAAAAAGGAATCGCGCTTTCACAAGACGATATGGGTTTACGAATCGCATTGACGAAATTGTTGCTTAAAGAGAAGCAAAATACAGCAGCACTCACTCCGCTAGTTTATTTACCGTCGAATCCAACCGTTGAGTATTTGTCGTTGCGCGCGGTTTTGGCACAAAAAAGTGCGCAAGATGAAATGGCACAAGAGAGCTATCAAAAACTGGTGCAATTGGAACCGGATAATGGGCGTTGGTGGTTGGGGTTAGGCATTCAGTTGGAGCGAGGCTTTAAGCTGACTCAAGCGGCGAAGGTATACCAACAAGCGCTCAATAAAGTAGGGCTATCGAGCCAATCACAGCAATTTATTCGTGATCGTTTGGCTTTGCTAAGCCGATTGGAGGAGCAAACCAATGCAAATTAGATTAAGAAAACGCCTTGGTGACTTGCTGGTTGAAGAAGGCATCATCACGGAGCAACAGGTCGAACAAGCACTTGCTGCACAGAAGTCGACAGGGCGAAAGCTTGGTGCCGCTCTGATTGATCTTGGTTTTTTAACTGAAAAGCAGATGCTGACGTTCCTATCTCAGCAACTCGATGTGCCCTTGATTGATTTGAGCCGCTTAAATATCGATATTGATGCAGTTCAGTTATTGCCAGAAGTTCATGCTCGTCGTTTGCGTGCGTTGGTGATTGGTCGAAACCAAGATTCACTCCGAGTAGCGATGAGTGATCCTGCCGATTTGTTTGCTCAGGAATCACTACTATCTCAACTGCCACAATACTCGATTGAATTTGTGATTGCTCCGGAAAAGCAATTGGTTGATGGTTTTGACCGTTATTACCGTCGAACTAAAGAGATAGCTTCGTTTGCTGAGCAGTTGCAGGCTGAGCACCAAGTAACGGAAGCCTTCGATTTCAGTATTGAAGATTCAGACAGTGATGAAGTGACGGTTGTAAAACTGATCAACTCAATGTTTGAAGATGCGATTCAAGTCGGTGCGTCAGATATCCACATAGAACCCGATTCCAATGTACTTCGCTTACGCCAACGTATTGATGGCGTATTGCATGAAACTTTGCTTAATGAAGTGAATATTGCCTCAGCATTGGTTTTGCGCTTAAAACTGATGGCGAATCTGGATATTTCAGAAAAGCGTCTGCCACAAGATGGTCGCTTCAATATTAAAGCCAAAGGTCAGTCGGTCGATATTCGTATGTCGACCATGCCAGTTCAATATGGCGAATCTGTGGTAATGCGTCTGCTTAATCAATCTTCGGGAGTGAGAAGCCTTGAAGAGTCGGGTTTACCCGCTGATCTTTTGCTCCGTTTACGCAGCCAACTTCGTCGTCCTCATGGGATGATTCTGGTAACAGGGCCGACAGGTTCGGGTAAAACCACTACGTTATATGGCGCGTTGAGTGAGCTTAATGAGCCAGGTAAAAAAATCATCACAGCAGAAGACCCGGTCGAATATCGCTTACCGCGAGTGAACCAAGTCCAAGTGAACCCTAAGATAAACTTAGATTTCTCAACGATTTTAAGAACCTTCCTACGTCAAGACCCGGATATTATTTTAGTCGGTGAGATGCGTGACCAAGAGACTGTTGAAATTGGTCTTCGAGCAGCATTAACAGGTCACTTAGTCCTGAGTACACTGCATACCAATGATGCCGTCGATAGTGCCTTACGTATGATGGATATGGGCGCTCCAGGCTACTTAGTGGCGAGC
>ERZ794982.112-NODE-112-length-29903-cov-4.438823_pt1 | contig 29903 bp, 30 predicted proteins | sample MGYA00433071_ERZ794982 | MGnify/ENA primary metagenome ERZ794982 (study PRJEB30140, sample SAMN00862574) | bioreactor metagenome | study: EMG produced TPA metagenomics assembly of the Bioreactor inoculated with sediment Metagenome (bioreactor metagenome)...
CTGCCTTGCTCAAGTGCTCCACACAGTGCAATTGGTACTGTGGCAGCCGAAGTATTGCCATAGTTTTGGATGTTGATGAACGCTTTGTCTTGGCTGATGCCAGACAAATCACACAGTGTTTGAATAATTCGGATATTGGCTTGATGAGGGATCACCACATCAATCTGATCGGTAGAAAGCTGACTACGAGCAAGCACATTGTGCGCTGCCGCCCCCATACCTTTCACTGCACGTTTGAAGATTTCTTTACCAACAAAATTGAAATCCCAATAACCGTTGTCTGCAGCAAAGCGATCCATTGAGGTACCAAATTTCGGCACAGCCAAAATATCACGGCCTTGTGAATCACAACCAAGCTGAGCATATTGTAGACCAACGGTTTTTTCTGTCTTGCTTAGTATTACTGCGCCAGCACCATCGCCGAATAACACCGCAGTATCACGCTGTGTCCAATCGATGTAGAAAGAAAGGCGCTCTGCACCAATCACCAATGCATGCTTATAGTTACCCGCTTGAATAAGGCGAGTGGCGGTTTCAAGACCATAAACAAAACCGGTGCAAGCCGCATTAAGGTCAAATGCAGCTGAACCTTGAATACCAAGGTTTTTCGAGACTTTTGAAGCAATGTTAGGGATTAGCGAATCTGGCGAACAGGTTGCAACAATGATTACATCGATATCTTGAGCTGCGATACCTGCACAAGCGATGGCATGTTGAGCAGCAACGGTAGCCATGTCTGACGTATCAACATGGCTAATTCTGCGGCTTTCGATACCAGTTCGGGTACGAATCCACTCATCAGACGTTTCGATAAAAGTACTTAGATCATCGTTCGAGAGTGTCGCTGGTGGTAGACACTTACCCCAGCCAGTAATTTCTGCGTAAGATTGGGTCATTCATAGCCTTTAGGTTTTCTTATTTTACTGTCGATAGTATAACTATAGCGAATACGCCTCAAGTCACCGTAAATCTATGTTTTCGATTACTGTGACTCGGTGAAAAAAAACAAAACCAATAAAAGAGAGAAAGCTATGTCAACATTCAACACGCGTTGCCCCTCTTGCCACGGTCTCAATCGAGTACCGAGTGAACGTGTATCTGAAAGCCCTGTTTGCGGAAAGTGCCAACACCCGTTATTGGACGGAAAACCAATTGAAGGCACCGAACTAAACTTCGCAACCTTGCTAAAAAGCAAACAACCTGTGGTGGTCGATTTTTGGGCCCCGTGGTGCAATCCTTGTGTCGGTTTCGCCCCGGTCTTTGAACAAGTGGCACAAGAGCATTCCGGTCAGATTCGGTTTGTAAAAATTGACACTGAAGCACAGCAAAACCTTGCCTCTCAACACCAAATTAGAAGCATTCCAACCGTCATGGTCTTTAAAGACGGCAAAAGAGTCGACATTATCAATGGTGCACTACCGAAAAGTCAGTTTTCACAATGGTTAATAGAAGCTATTAATAAATAGTTTTATGCAATTAAAGTCGGAAATTTGCATCAATTTCCGACTTTTTTAATATAAATATACACACTTCAGTTTAATAAAAATTTATTGTCGTAAAGAGAAAAACATTTCATTTTACCGCTGTTTAAAAAATCCCCATAGTCCCGCCCATAAATCACCTATTTGTTTACTTATTTCTCGAGGCTACGACATTGGAAAACACTCTCGCTACTGCTCAAAAAGCTCGCATTTCAGTCCCTGTGATTGCGCTTGCTCTGTATGCGGTTGCTTCTGGCTATTTAATGAGCTTGATCCCGCTAATGCTTCCACACTACGGTTTGGATAGTTCGCTGGCGAGTTGGCTTGCCAGTGTGTTTTATGCCGGGTTGTTAACTGGTGCAATGGTATTCGAACCTATCGTAAACAAAGTTGGGCATCGTAAAGCCTTTATTTGGTGTTTAATTGCCTTTATTGCGACCATCATCGTGCTACCTTCAGTTGTATATTCAGCAGCTTGGTTAGTTTCACGTTTTGTTGCTGGTATTGCTGTTGCTGGCGTATTTGTTATTGTGGAGTCTTGGTTGCTACACGGTGATGAGAGCGCACGTGCTAAACGCCTAGGTCTATACATGGGTTCATTGTATGGCGGTAGCTCACTAGGTCAATTGGGTATCGGTTTTCTTGGCATTACTGGCATCATCCCATTCATGGCAATTCTAGCGCTACTTACATTGGCGATTCTGATATTAATGTTTGGTCGCACAGATCAACCAGAAGAAGGTCAAAGCAGCGCTTTGTCACTAAAACAGATCAGCAAATTGAACCACGCCGCTATCATCGGTTGTATTGTTTCCGGTTTAACCTTAGGCGCAATTTACGGCTTAATGCCAGTTGAGCTACACAACCGTGGTATTGCTAATGACAACTTGGGCAGCCTAATGGCGCTGGTAATTCTTGGTGGTATGGCGGTACAGCCTATCGTTCCTTGGTTATCAAAATTCCTAGGTCGTACTTTATTAATGGCAATGTTCTGTTTACTTGGCGTTGCGGCTATTAGCATTGCAGCAACTAACGAAGGCATTCATGCTCTGGGTGTCAGCCTATTTATCTTAGGTATGGCAACATTTGCTCTTTACCCTGTGGCAATTAACTTAGGTTGCGACAAGCTAGATCCAGCGTACATTGTATCGGTCACTCAAGTGATGCTATTTAGCTACGGCATCGGCTCTGTTGTGGGTCCGCTATTGGCAGATAGCTTTATGCTAGGCGAGCAAGGTCTACTGGGTTACTTATTTGCTGCGTTATTAGCTACTTGTCTTTATATGCTACTGGCAAGCATCAAAACCAAGCGCCAAGCAATGGCTGGGGAATAACATTCCGCTGGTATTGTATCGTTTGAGATAAGGGAGCCTATGCTCCCTTATTTTTTGTCCGTAAATGGCGGTTTGACTGGTTCGCGGCAGGCTTTGCGTCTGGTACTGGTCGTCTTTCATGAATCAAATGACGAATCGCGAGGATTGGATGAGGCAACAGCATTCTCGGCCCGGCATAGCGCATCACCAATTTCATATTCGCTTTGGGCTGTGGCTTATAACAATGTATAGGGCAACGATTACATGTAGGCTTGCTCTGCCCGTAGGGGCATCTATCTAAGCGAACTTCTGCATAGGTTAATAGCTCACGACACTGATGGCACAATAGATCATCACCCTCTCTTTGATGATGATTCTTGCAATAAATCTCCATCATATAAGCAACGGTTTTGTACTCTTTGAGCAACTCACCAGACAAAAGGTCTGATTTGGGATTGAGCGATTGAGGTTTAAGCATAATAGCGCGCGTTTTATATCAATAACCCAGCCATAATAGCATTGCTTACCAAAACTCAGGGACTATTTCTTCGTCATGCTCTAATCGTATGCCCTCATCAATTGAGCTTTCACACTATACTTTCGTATACAGGTTCAGGATTGATGATGAAAGATTGTCGTGGTAGATTTTATGCTTCGTTTTTATATTATTGTACTCACGCTACTCACTTCTGCATGGGCATTGGCTTACCCAAACTACGGGCAACAATGGCCTCATCGCAGCGTTATCTATTTTGCACCAACCCAAGATAAACATGTTGAGCAATTTAAACTCGATACCTTATTGAACGATTGTGCATTAACCGATCGTGACGTAATCACCATTATTATTACTCAAGATGGTTACACAAAACCGGATTGGGTTGAAAAACAGTTTGATCTTGCTGCTCTGTTTAGCCTCTATCGAGTAAACCCAAACGAGCATACTGCGATACTCATTGGTAAAGATGGCGCTGAGAAAATGCGCTGGGGAAAACGGATTGATTGGAAAAAAGTAAAACAAGCGATCGACAATATCCCACAGCGACAACGCGAAATGAAAAACAAACAAGACCCATGTTCTATTTAACGTGAGCCTTGCTGAGGTAAGTGATTTACCACCTACCTCTAAAAATACAAAGCCAGCCTCAAAGCTCTAAGGTGGATAGATTACAACTGTTGGCTGATTTGCTTTATCGCTGTATCTAAACCTTCGCTCAACGCGACAACAAGTGCTTGGTATCCTTCACTTTCAAGCTGTACACGCTGATCGAACATACCGCCTTTAGTAATAGTCCCTGTTGAGTTAAGCAACATCCACTCGCCTTCAACTCGCGCTTCACCAGAATAACTACCATTAAATTTATTAATTTTCACAATCAGTTTGGGGCTATCAGTTAAGTTAAGCGCAGGGTTGAGCTCCACCGCCCAATAGCGCTCTTGGTTTGCTCGTAGTCGTTCAATCATCTGAGCTTCTATTTGCTGCTTAATATCAGCAGCCCATAGGTGCTGTTTCGCCTGAACAATTTCCGTTGCAGATGTTTGATAAACAATACCACTAACATCAAGAAATGGAGCCAACTCAACTTCAACCTGCAACAATGGATCGGCTTGTGTTGCTATTTTCGCTTGAGTCATATCTGGTAATAGATAGTGCTGATAGCCGCTCGTCGTCTGAGCCGTACAGCCCGCTAATGCAATCAGACCAACCATTAATACTTTTTTCATTGTGCACTTCCTTTCACTGGAATTGGGTCTGCGCCTACGTCTTCACCAAAAATCAGTACATCCGGTTTTTGATCGATTTTCTTCAATACTGGCTGAAGTGCTTTCATGGTTTTTTCTACCTCAGCTAGTGAATTATCAAGGTTTTGATAAACACTTGAGGTCGAATTGAAGCTATCGAGCGTGCGTTGCAGTTCTTGCAAACTTTGCTTTATTTCTGTCGGTAAGGTTTGCGTATCGCTATGCTCAACCACACCACGAATACTATTCATCATCTTCTCTGCTGCGGTCAATGTGCTCTCTAATTCAGTCAACGAACGATTGAGCGACGTTACACTTTCTCCAAGCGGTAATTCACTCAGATTATTGAGTATTTCCATCATCTTCGTCTGCACTTCAGCAAGCTCACTCTGCATCGATGGAAATACCGTATAACCATCAATTTCTTCTATCACAAACTGACTATCTGGTTCGACATAATCCAAATCAATATACAATGCCCCCGTTAGCAGGCTGCCAGTATTCAACTTGGCACGTAACCCATTTTTAAACTCGCTTGCAATCAGTTGCTCCAACTGCTCATTCGTCACTGACTTACCATGCTCAAAAATTCGGCGAGGCTCTAGCTTGATTTGTACTGCTAGCTGAGAAACTTCAAAACCGTCATCAAGATCCGCTCTTTTCCAAGGCACTTTAATAACCGAGCCTATTTTTAGGCCACGGAACTCAACAGGTGCTCCCACTTTAAGACCTCGTAACGAATCCGAAAACATAACGACGAACTTTAATGACTGACGATAAATACCTTCTTCAGCATCAGCATGATCGTCATACAAGGGAAACTCATAGTAGTTCTGAGAAACCAATGTGCCTGGGTTATCCTTCTCTAAAGTGCCAAAACTGACTCCACCACCAAGTAACGATTCGATCGAGTCGATACGCACTTTAAACCCTTCCGCGTTGAGTTGAAGGTCTACTCCGGAATTCAACCAAAACTGACTGCCAGTGCGTACCAGTTCATCAAATGGTTTAAAGATAAATAGCTGATATTGAGCAATACGCTTCTGAGCATCGATTGTCACTTTTTCGACACGACCAGCGGTAAAACCTTGATAAATCACAGGGTCACCAACATCAAGTTTGCCGGCTAATTCATGATTTAATGTAATACGCAGCCCTTCCGTATTCGGCGGTGCGACAGGGGGAACATCGAGCACTTTAAAACGGGTTTTACGTAACTCTGATTTCCCTGGTTGCAACTGCAAATAGGCGCCAGAGAGTAACGTCTCTAAGCCTGAAACCCCCTCTTTACCAATACGGGGTTCGACAATCCAGAACTGGCTATCTTCACGCAGCATTCGCTCTGCATCTTTGTCCATTTGTGCTTTGACAATAATATGCTCATAATCTTTGCCTAGCTTAACATCGGTCACTACGCCCACTTTTACATTGAGTGCTTTGATCTGCGTTTTCCCGACTTCGATGCCCGATGCATCAGACATGATCAACGTCACCTCCGGTCCGGTGCTGCTGACATACTCGAACAACATCCATATACCGATAGCAAGAGCGACTAAAGGCACTAGCCATACTGCAGAGAGATTCGACCGAGAACTGATATTCGCTCGAACATCATTTTGTTCACTCATTTAATTCCAACTCCTTAACAGCGCTACCATTGCTCCAAATACTTCTGGAGTCGAACGAAATAGCGGAAAGCATGGTGAAGATAACCACGGCGGCAAATGACAAAGAAGCTGGACCCGGTGTAATTGCCATTAAGTTATGCAATTGAACCAACGCAACTAAGATTGCCACTACAAAAATATCGATCATCGACCAACGACCAATGAATTCGGTAAGACGATATAACTTCTGACGCTTGATTGCTTGAGCATAAGGTAAAGATTTTCCGTGCTTTGCATGCCAGTATATCCAAGCTAGTGCGAGCATTTTCGCCATCGGTATAAATACACTCGCTATAAATATCACCATTGCAATCGGGTATGAGCCCAACTTCCAAAGTAACACCACTCCGCCCATAATGGTTGATGGCATTTCATTTCCCAAACTCACGGTATACATGATGGGGTATAAGTTCGCCGGAATATAAAAAATGACCGCCGCCAGTAGGTAAGCCCATGATTTTTGTAAGCTCTGTTGCAGATCGAAAGGATGTAAGGCACCACCACAGCGCAAACAGTACTCTGAACTGGTGTTACTTAACTTATTGATCTGATGGCATTGATGGCAATCAACGTGCTCGCCTGACAAATGATCCTGCCCTGCCTTCACACCTTCAATCGAAACAACCGGCATAAGCTGGTTCCAAATCCAAAAACGGTCGACTAAGGAAAGGGTTTTCACCACCAGCACTGTATAAACACAAAATGCCCAAAACGAACTTCCTAAACCAATCTCTGCCATCGATGATATTTTGACTAGGCTAACCAATACACCAATCAAAAAAACATCGGTCATCAACCAAGGCTCTATTTTAAACAACCATTTACATAGGCGGAGTAACTTAGATGAGGTATGAATGGCGTTCGGTTTATTGCCTTTTTGCCAGATTCTAAAATAGAGGCAACTGACTGCTATCAAATATGCCGCAGGCAACGCAAGCACGGTCAACAATAGCAATAGCGCCAGCGCACTTTGCTCAAACGCTTCTAGCATTGCGACTGTATTAAATAGGTAGATTTGTTGTGTAATGCCTTTGACACTAAAAGACATAAACGGAAAAGAGAGACTAATAACCAGCATCACTAAGCAGCCGATCGAATAGGCAATCAGCTTTTGACACGGTTGAACGCTAAGGCTCGAAAGCGTGTGCGCGCATCTTGGGCACTTAGCCACTTGCCCTTCTTGTACAATCGGGAGTTCGCTGACTAAGCCACACTCTTCACACGCAATAAGTTGGCTGTGGTGATTATTATTAATCTGCACGAAAACTCTCGCTGTTTAATGTTCTACCGTATTTAACTTTAGTTCGCTGGACGATAATTTACCGTTAAGATCAGCCTTGCGCTTTATTATCTCGTACGACAATGAATAGAAGCAACAAGTTCGCTTAGTAAACTAAATATTATTTTAGGGTAATAAATACGATCAATATTAACGAGAAAAGATATTTCGATTTTGTTTGGATGATTGGAAGAAATAAAGAAAAAACAAAAAGAATGGAGGCGCCTCCCGGAGTCGAACCGAGGTCCACGGATTTGCAATCCGCTGCATAGCCACTCTGCCAAGGCGCCTTAAATGAAACGCTTAAGTTACCCACCGCTGCGTTCGAAGCTCACTTTACGGATTCTCGAACTAGAGTCAAACAAAATTCTTAAATCTTGGTTCGTTTGCTGGTTATTAACGCAGATGGATGAGTATTTGATCCATTTGGTTATTTTTTCTCTACCTAACCTAACCGCCCATCAAACGATTAATCATAACCTAATGCGGTTCGCTCCAGCTTTTTCAGCCCTTTAATCACTAACTCATAAGAGCGAAGGCATAAATCTTCAACAAAACCATCTTCCACATCACCAGGGTAATAAACTGTGACCCAATGACGCTTATTGGTGTGATAGCCCGGGGTAATATCATCAAACTGGGCGCAAAGAACCTCACCGTCTTCGGGTTTGGCTTTGAGTGTGACGTACTCCCTCCCCTCTCTGTGAGCCAGTATGGCAAACATCTTACCTTTAACCTTATACACTAATGCATCAGGTCCAAAAGGGTAATCGGCTTCAGCCCCTAGAAACTCATCAAGATATTTTGCCAGTTCCTTATTTGTCATCATTTGGTCCTTTATTCAAATTGAGTTAGCCATTCAGTCAGAAGTTTGTTTAGTTCAGGTCGATTGGAAGGATTAATCTGAGTGATTAGCTGTTGTTGCAAGCGAATATGTTCATGCAAGATATCGTTTATTAGCTTATAGCCTGTTTCTGTCAACTGAACTTTTACGCTTCTTCGGTCGGTCTCGCTATGACGGCGAACAATGAGCCCCTTAGTCTCAAGCTTGTCTAAACGGTTCGTCATCGCTCCGGAGCTTAGGATCATTGCATCGATTAAATCGCTTGGCGTTAACCCATGAGGTTGTCCGCTACGAAACAATGAAACCAATACATCAAATTCTCCCGGTTTAAGACCATGAGCTTTATGAAGCCCTGCCATCTCACTTTCTAAATGTTTAGTGATGCGAATCATTCTGCCAATAATTGCCAAAGGCTCAGTATCTAAACCAGGCTTTACGTTGTGCCATTGGTTGATAGCTCTTTCTATCGTATCCATTCCACGACCAAAATATCTTTAAGTAAAGATACTTTACTTAAAGCGAGCAAACTTGTAAATTTGCAGCTACTTATCTTTACGTAAAGATATAATAATGCCGATATTCTATGCCATGATCCCCGCTTTCTTTTGGGGAACCACTTATGCGATTACCCAGTTCACGTTAGCCGACTGGCCACCATTATTATTGGGATCTTTACGCGCATTCCCTGCTGGTGTGCTATTGCTACTGGTCAATCCGATGTGGCCAAAAGGCAAACAATGGTGTCAACTCGCCCTATTAGGTTTAGTCAATATTAGTATTTTCTTCGCACTAATATTTGTAGTTGCACTCACCTTACCGTCTGCCATTTCCGGCGTTGGTATGATGTCGGTCCCCGTCTTTGCCATGCTCTATCATGCAATATTCTATCGTCGTCTACCTAGCTCAATTCAAATGCTCTGTGGTGGGCTGTTAATTGTGTTGGCTTGGCTTTTGTTTGACCCTAGCCAATTATCACTCAACCCTATCGGCTTGATCGCACTGTTATTCGCTATTTTTTGTATTATTACCGGAAGTGACGTAACCAAACGATTGGGAGTTACTATGCACTGGTGGCAAGTACTCACATGGCAATTAATATTGGGCGGCTCAATTCTTGGTGTTACCGCCTTCGCTCACGCATTAATTAGCGCAGAGCAATACCTCTCAGCGATTAGCCAAATCGATATAACAAATATTGCCGGTATCTTATGGTTAGTATTGCTTAATACCGCTTTAGGGTATGGATTATACGTTTGGTTGCTACAACGCATGAGTGTGGTTGAATTCACATTTGGCGGTATAGCTAACCCAATTGCAGGTATTGTCTTTGGTGTGCTATTAGTCGGTGAAAGCTATACGCCTTGGCAATATAGCTTAATGATAGGCATGATTGTGATGTCATTAACGCCGCAGTTTGTCAGCTCATTCAAAGCTGCTCGTATAAAAAACTGATTATTCAACTACCATTTACGCATTAAACGTCCAACTAAGTTAGGGTGATAAGCCCAGCTATGGTCAAACATCCCTAATAGGTCGGGGTTGCCATACTTAGACAATGAAATTGCATGAAAACGGTTAGAGCATTTTTTCAAATCCAACACTTGTTGCTGGATCTCTCCCACCGGAGCTGGGGCAATAAAGTCAGAAATGACGACCATATCGGCGTTTTTGTAACGGTCTCCCCGCATTAAATCAATCGTTTGTGCCAGCACTGGCTCTAAATCGGTACCACCATGAAAGCTATAGCTTAGAAAATCACTCGCCTCTCTCAAACCATCTTGCTTGGTCAATTGATAGGTGATCACCTGAGTTGAAAACAACATTACGTAGCAATCTCTATCTTCAGCAAGTGCCATCTGCATCAAAGCGTACGCCATCGCTTTAGCACATTGCTCAGGAAAGCCGCTCATCGAGCCAGAAGCGTCTATGCAGACAACAAAGGGGCCCTTTTCGATCTCCGCTTTGCTGTGATCGCTTTTATGCGCGCGCACTTTACGAACCGTACGAGATTTACCCTGCGTCTTGTAGTTCATCAAACGCTTATCAACTAAGTGTTTGTAGAAAACCACCTCCAGTTCAGGGTAGGCAAGAAACATGGTTTCATTCGGCAGCAGTTTATTCAGGTCATCACCCTCATGTACGCCCACAATGTCATCAGTAGCTTCATCAGAGGTTTCTTCAACGACTTGAAGTTCTTCTGTGGGAGAACGGTTAAGTGACGGGTCATCAACTTCACTTGCCATTCGTCCCAATTGCTCTGCGATTTCTTGTAAGGTTTTATTCTTTTTCAAGAACTCAGCGTGGCGCTTCATTACCGTCAGATCAGTCTTGGTCAATTTGGCAGAAGCCATATCCCATAAGCGCCCTACACTATTTTCATCCCCTTCTTGCGTCACTTTCTCCATGTTTTTCATGGTTTCCATGCGCTGATAGAGATCTTTAAGTACTTTTTCTTTGTTGGCTTTAAGCTCTGTGAGTTGGGCTTGGCGGATAGCATCTGAAAGGCTGTTATACCATTGGTCGCAAAAGTAATGGGGAAACATGGGGTTGGTTAAGCCTTTATTCTTTTCCAATAAGCGGCGCGCTTCTATATAAAAAGCACTGTGCCATTCCAACTTTTTCACTACATCAGGTGCCTTTTGGAAAAACGTGGCTTCATCCCAATGAATTACCTCTTGGTAGAGCGCCAGTTCCTGTTGGAAACGCTCTGTTTCGCATACCTTAGTAATGCGTTTTTTTACGCTGCCACGCCATTTCACCAAATGGTTTTTTACCGATGACTTAATGCCGCGATTTTCTGCCATCGCCATCACTTGAGTGCGTGCCATCAGATCATTCACAGCGCTATCGATCATGCCTGAATCGGCAATCATTAGTGCAAGGTTAAGCCCATCAGCTCCTAACATAGTGCCCCCTAGGAGAAGAATTGATCAAGGTTCTTAAAACGAAATACCGTGCGTTCGCATTCGACTTTGGTGGTATCAAGCTGTTGTTGCAGTGATTGCAGCCCTGATTCCATAACCCTTGGTAGATCAGGGTCAACAAAACTATGCGGCAGTGCACCATGGAAATTAGATTTCACTTTGCGTAAATGAAACTCGGCATCTTCTAACTGAGCAAGTGCTTGTTCTGCTTTAGTTAACCACTGTTGGTAAAGCTCTGTATCAAGCCCTTGCTTGGTAACGATTGAAACTAAAACAGCTCGGTTGGCAATATCTTTTATAACTAAATTATTGGCTCCATCCATTTCGAAACGTAGCCTGCATAGGTTGGTGTTTTGGTTAACATAGCCATACACATCACCGCCCCCCTCTTTAATGACTCGTTCAAGCTCATTTTTAGGGGTAAATATCCAGCGGCTGTCACCTTTTTCTGACTCTGAAACCGACATATTACTTTGTAACAGCACCAGTTTGACCAAGTCGCTGGCATTGCCGACACGATAGGATTTCACCTGTGATAAATCGTAGTGATGAACACTCTTCTTAATTAAACCTGTGGTCGATTCCATCGAAAGCGACATCGCAAATTTCGCCTCGAGCTCATCTTGCACGTCCTCCAACTCTTCACGGCAATAGGTAATTTGTTGTTTTACCTCTTGCTGATCAAAAGCGAGATTAAGCGCAAACTCTTTAATCACCGTCCAGACAATTTCACGTGACTCGGCGCTATTCCACAAACAGTCTTGTAGCAACAATAGGTCCAGTGGGTTAATTGAATCTCGTCCATTAAAATAGGCACTGGCTTTAAGCAATTTCACCGCTTTTTTCCAACGGCGATCTGAGACATACATGTCTGATTGGGCAAACTCAATCCCAGCTTGTTCTGCTTTTTGTTCAAGCAATGCTTTTAGCTGATAGAGCTTTTCAAACACATCATCAGTTAGAGTTAATCTGTCGAGTTCTTGTTGCCAGAGGTGATATTCTTGATCGGTGATAGCGAGCCCTGGGGGGATTTGAGCTTCTTGTGGGGTGCCAACGGTAAGCATAGATTTGAAGTTTTGTTTATCTTGGATTCTATTGACAAAGATTCGCACTAACATTCGATCATACAAAGCATCCAAACCACTGTCTTCATCAGGCAATTCATTGGATGCTGACATCAACAGCCGCATTGGAACACGTTCAATCTCGCTACCATTTTTAAACGTTTTTTCATTAACCACGGTCAGTAGCGTATTCAAAATTGCCGGACCCGCTTTCCAAATTTCATCCAAGAAAACAACTTGCGCAGTAGGCAAATACCCTTCGGTTAGCCTAACGTAACGTCCATTATCTTTAAGCTCTTGGATGCTTAGTGGACCAAACACCTCTTCTGGTGTTGAAAAACGCGTCATTAAATATTCGAAATAGGATGAGTTATCAAAGGCTTGGATGAGTCTTTTGGCGATAAGGCTTTTAGCAATACCTGGAGGACCTAATAAAAATACGCTTTCGCCAGCAAGTGCGGCTAAGAGACACATTTTTATGGTGTCTTCTCTTTCGTATACACCGTCTGACAACGCTTTCGCCAGTTTATTTATACGCTCTGATAATAGCGCCTTATTTGAATGGCTTGCTTGAGAAAGTATCGTCAATACATTGCTCCTTGGAAAAAACATAGAGTTTCAATAGAAGGTTAATCAATTGTTACCATTTTGTTATATATGGAAACGGATTATTGAGCAACCCTTTATAGCAGATCAATTTTTGTCGTAATCATTTGAAATCTTTGTTTACAATTTTATGATATGCATCGCAATTCACTTATGATAAATGCTACGCCGTAATTTCTGTCTGCTTTCATTCCACTCAATAACTGGTTAATGTATTAGGAAATTTTCCTAAAAACTCATCACAGTAGGGTTCCAGTGACAGATAAAAAAGTGATCCACACTTGGAAACGTATCTCTCTTGTCGAAGAACAAGTGGAGTTGCCAAACGGTAAGACAATCACTCACACAACCATTGCTCACCCAGGTGCCGCGGTCATTCTTCCGATAGACGAAAATGGTCATATTGTATTGCTCAATCAATACCGCCCGTCGCTAAAGAAATGGTTGCTAGAACTGCCCGCTGGTACATTAGAAAGTGACGAACCCATAGAAGTATGTGCTGCGCGCGAACTCGAAGAAGAAACCGGTTATAGCGCCAAAGAGATTTTTCCGCTCGGTCAGGTCACCCCTTTAGCTGGATTTTGTGACGAGATTCAGTACCTGTTCGTTGCTAAAAACCTCAGCAAAACCGCTCGCTATCAATGTGATGATGACGAAGTGATAGAAGTGCTACACATATCTCTTGCCGAAGTTGAGCAAATGATCATTAATGGCAGCATTAGTGATGCAAAAAGCATTGCTTGTTTAAGCAAAGCTAAGCTATGTGGTTACATATAGCCTCAGCTCAGGACTATGTAGGAATAATGATGGATTTTCGTTCTGATACGGTTACTAAACCGACCGACGCCATGCGCAAAGCAATGGCAGCTGCTCTTGTTGGTGATGATGTTTACGGGGATGACCCAACAGTCAATGAATTAGAGCAATGGGCCGCTGAAAGGCACGGTTTTGAAGCCGCGCTATTTACCACTTCAGGTACTCAAGCTAATCTTCTTGGTCTTATGGCGCACTGCGAGCGCGGTGAAGAATATTTGTGTGGTCAGTTGGCGCACAACTACCGTTATGAAGCTGGCGGTGCCGCTGTTTTAGGTTCAATTCAACCTCAACCTGTTGAAAACAACCCTGATGGCACATTGGATTTCGCTAAGTTACAAGCCGCTATCAAACCCGACGATTGTCACTTTGCTCGAACTCGACTCTTAAGCCTTGAAAACACCATTAATGGGAAAGTTCTGCCTTTAAGCTACTTGGCGCAAGCGCGTGAATTTGTCAATCAAAACGGTCTTTCTCTTCACTTAGATGGTGCGCGCGTCTACAACGCCGCGGTTGCACTAGATGTCGATGTAAAAGAGATTGCTCAATACTTCGATTCAATGACGGTATGTTTATCAAAAGGTCTTGCAGCACCGATCGGTTCACTGTTGCTGGGCAGCAAAGAGTATATTGCTAAAGCGCGTCGCTTGAGAAAAATGGTTGGCGGAGGCATGCGTCAAGCAGGCATTCTAGCCGCTGCGGGTAAGCTAGCTCTAACAGAGCAAGTCGATCAACTTAAACAAGACCACCTCAACGCTAAACGTTTAGCTGAAGGTTTAAGCCAAATTAACGGCTTCTCGGTGAACCCTGAATTTATCCATACCAATATCGTCTTTACTAAGCTTGATGACAATATTGATGTTAAGGCATTAGTCGCTAAATTGGCGGAAGATGGCATTACCGCAACAGCGGGGAATCCAATGCGTTTTGTTACCCACAAAGATATTTCAGCGCAAGATATCGAAACTTTGTTGGAAAAAATCGCTCGCTACGTATAACTCACGTTGTTGAGGCCATTTAAGCTAAATTCAGCTTATCAACTATTGAGCTTCCCCTAAGGGGAAGCTTTATTATTTAGGCATAGCAAACATCAACGTAATTAATCCAAACTATGCATAAACAGCTTTTCTTATCTCTGTCTCTGTCTCTGTCTCTGTTCAGCGTTTTTGCTTATGCCGACCCCTTTGGCGATGCCAAACTTGGTAAAGTGAAGTCTCCCAGTTGCGTATTTTGCCACGGGCAAACAGGCAAAGCTGTCAAACTCAGTTATCCAAACTTAAATGGGCAGAATGCTCAATACCTGTATCAAGCTATGCTTGATTATCAGCAAGGTAAGCGCACCACCGCGATGGCGCAAATGATGGCAGCTCAGTTAGGGCCACTCAATCAACAAGACTTAAAAGACATCGCCGCTTTTTATGCAGAGCAGCAACCATAACAAACCGAGGTTGCTTTAGGATACCCTTCAGAAACCACATTAATCCAATCCTGTTACTGCTCCTTACCTGAAAGCCAGAACTTGTTTACAGCTTTATTAGTTAGTAACTAAACAGAAAAACCACTACTGCGTGGCATTACAGTAAAAAGGCTTAAGCCAGACTAACGCCCTAAGCCTTATTGCGTTCTTTCACTACACACATTCCACTTATTCTATTTCTCCCCGCTACAATGTTAATCGACGAGTCAATTGCGCTCTGAGCCGGGAAGTAGGCATTTTCCTACACGGAAATAATTTATTTAAATCAGTCACTTCAAACCAATTGTGACACTGATCACTATTTTAATTTGTTCTATTCACTATATCGATATAGACTGCGCGCCACTTATCACCACTTATATAACAAATGAAAAACATTTCTCCTGCCTTTAGTTGGCAATTCTTCCTACCAAAATATTGGGGAACATTGCTTCTAGTTGCACTTATGTACGCTCTTAGCACCCTACCATTTAAAATACAGATCGCACTCGGCAAACGAATTGGTCGACTTGTATTGGGTAGAATGAGCAAACGCACAAACACTATTCGTAGAAATCTAGATTTGTGCTTTCCTAAGATGAGCGAACAAGAAAAACAGCGTTTGACCGTTGAAAACATCGAAAATACAGGCATTGCGTTATTTGAAACCGCGATGGCTTGGTTTTGGTCAGACAAACGTGTTTGCAAGCACGTCACTATCATCGGCATGGAGCAATTAGACGAACTCGAGAAACAAGGGAAAGGCGCAATGATGCTGGCGGTTCATTCTATGAACTTAGAATTGGGTGCTCGTGCATTTGGTATTAAAAAATCGGGCATGGGTGTATATCGCCCTAATAGCAACCCTTGCTATGACTACTTTCAATATAAAGGTCGCTCACGCTCTAATCGCACCTTAATTGATAGAAGAGACGTAAAAGGCATGATTGATTCGCTAAAATCTGGTGAACGTGTTTGGTATGCTCCTGATCATGATTATGGGCGCCGTCGTTCAACATTTGCGCCATTATTTGCGGTTGAAAATGCTTGTACAACAACAGGTACGAGCTTACTCGTCAATGCATCAGACTGCGTTGTTGTACCATTTACCATGGTTCGTGATAGCAACGACCACTACATATTAACGATTCACCCTTGTTTAGATGCGTACCCTAAAGAGTGTGAACACCTTGCTGCGATCTACACTAATCGCGCGATCGAAAAATCTATTCTGGCTGCCCCAAGCCAGTACATGTGGTTACACCGCCGCTTCAAAACTCGCCCTGATGGTGAACAATGCTTATACGCGGTATAAACCGCAGGTTATGTTACTTTCGGCAACTCGATTACCGACAGTCACCATGAAAAAGGTCAAGCATTGCTTGACCTTTTTTTATCTCTATTCAATAGATGAAACTAAGTGCGGTAGAGAACTTTCACCACGTGCCAGCCAAACTTAGTTTTTACTAAATGTGGTGTCAGCACTTCTGCTGAAAAACATACTTTATCAAACTGAGGAACCATTTGACCGCGTCGGAATTCTCCCAAATCTCCACCACGCTTACCTGAAGGACAAGTCGAGTACTTCTTCGCCAACACTTGAAACTTAGCGCCTTTCTTCAGTTGGGAGATGATGTCTTCTGCTTGTTCTTTGTGCTTTACCAGAATGTGCAAAGCTGCCGCTGTATTAGCCATGATTATCTTACATTTACCGATTTCATAATGGCGGAGATTGTAACTAACATTTCTGCGATCTTCATCATACCTTTTCACCAATATTGAATGGAAATTACATTCATTGCTTAATCCCTGATCCATTTCAACGTAAAATCAACTATTTGCACTAACATGTACTAATAAGTATCAAATTTGGGAATTGTTGATGGCAGTAAAAAGTAAAGCGAATCAGTCGCAAGGAATGTTAATGTTTACCTTAACGGCAAACCAACAAATGTTTGCGATAGGGACATTAAAGGTTCGTGAGATTGTCCCCTTCTTGCCGACAACACAAATCCCGTACTCACATCATCATGTTGTTGGTACAGTAACCATACGCGATCTCAATGTACCTGTTATTGATATGCCTGCAGCCATTGGCTTTCGTCCAATACAACCAGAAGAGTATTCTTCCTGTTTTCTTATCGTAACGGATTGCTTGCGTACCGTGGTTGCTTTCATGGTTCGTAGTATCGAGAAAATCATCGACTGTGACTGGCGTAATATCGAACCATCACCGCCTTCCGCAGGAAACAATGTGTTTGTCACTGGTATCACTCGCTACGAAGAACAGATCGTGCAGATGCTTGATGTCGAGTTGTTGCTGTCCAAAATCTACCCTCTCTCAGAATCGGCTCGAATTCCAATTTTGACCGACGTACAAAGAGAAAAGCTTAAGGTACTTAATATCCTGTTGGTGGATGACTCAACCATCGCACGTAGACAACTTGCGAATGCACTTGATAGCATCAATATTCCTTATCAAATTTGTACCAACGGGGACGAAGCCCTGCATTGTATGCGCGAATGTGCTAAACAAGGTAAAGGGATAGACTTATTAGTCAGCGATATCGAAATGCCAGGCTTAGATGGATATGAACTCGCTTTTGAAACGCAAAGTGACCCTGAACTTCGTCACGCATACATCATCTTACATACTTCATTATCGAGTGAAATCTGTGTAAATAGAGCGAACCAAGTTGGCGCACATGAGGCATTAGAAAAATTCAATGCAGGTGATTTGATTAAAGCAATGTTACGTGGAGCAGATAGCATTGCAAAAGAAATGGAACCCATTATTGATTGATTTAAAGATACAAGTAGATGTAACAGAGCATCAAATCACAAATATAGGTCTATTAAGTGAGACTCACTGTACCTCATGATTGTGATTGTTTACTGTTAATTAAGTGGGTGAGCGATGAGTCAATTGACCACCCACAATTCGAATACCAAGTTTTCATTACCCATGCAGATTTACTGATCCAATGACTTATTTACCTGCATTCAAAAAGATTGACACAGTAAAATGACAGAAGACGTTTTTAAAAAGTCGACCGCTAACTTAAAGAAAGCGGTTCCTTTAATGATGAAAAATCATGTCGCGGCAACGCCAGCCAACTATGCGCTTTGGTATACTTATGTCGACAACTCCATCCCACGGCTTAATCTCGAACTTGAAAACGTGATTGAAAGCTACGGCATTTGTCCACCAGCGGCTGGCGATCAGCTTTATCATAAGCATGTCGCATCACAAAATGAGACTAAACTCAGTGATTTACGCGCCAGCATTGAAATTCTGGTTGGTGAAGTAGCCAGTTCAATGACTGACACTCTCAGCGACACCTCTCAGTTTTCAGAGATGATCGATAAGAGCTTTAAGAACCTTGAAAGAGTGGAAGATGAAAGCATGTCACTCGATGAAGTGATGGCTGTAATTCGCCAATTAGTTTCAGAATCTCGCGATATCCGCCACTCGACTAGCTTCCTCTCCAACCAACTTTCCACCGCTAGTAATGAGATTGGTCGTTTAAAAAGTCAGTTAGCCGATGTTCAACGTGAAGCTCTATTTGACAGCTTATCGGGCTTATACAATCGCCGTTCATTCGACAACGACATTCAAACACTTTGTCAAAGTGAGCAGAACTTCTGTCTGATCCTTGCAGATATTGACCATTTCAAAACCTACAACGATAACTACGGGCACCTTTTTGGTGACTCGGTTATTCGCGGTTTAGCAAGACGTCTGCAAAGCAGTTGTCGAGATGGCATAACCGCTTACCGCTTTGGTGGTGAAGAATTCGCATTGGTGTTCCCAAACCGCAATTTACGCGTAGCTCGCCAGTTCGCAGAAAGCCTTCGCCGAGCAATAGAAAAACTGTCGATTAAAGATCGCCGCAGTGGCAAGCAGATTGGTAATATCACGGCATCATTTGGCGTGACTGAGCGTGAAGAGGGTGAGAACGCGGAATCAATCATCGAGCGTACCGACCAGCTATTATATGAAGCAAAGCATCTTGGTCGTAACCGAGTAATGCCACTCTAAGCAGTATTGGGAAATTTCGTCTATTCTTTAGCCGTAACCTACTGCTGGAGATAGATAATGACAAAATTAACCATAACGTTTGGTGGCACACTTATTCTACTGTTAAGCACAAGTTTGGTCGGTTGCACATCCAAAGATTCACCCTATAAGAAAATGGAATATCAGATGGTTTCTAACCCTGCAGCCGTTTATTGTGTCCAACAAGAAGGTAAATTAGATACTATAACGGAAGATTCCCAGCGTATTACTTACTGCGAACTGCCTAATGGTGAACGAGTAGAGCAATGGCAATTTTATCGCCAGAACCACCAGAAAAGCAGTGCCGATATGCAATAAGATCGGCGACTAGCATTCAGGGTCAATACGTCGATTAAGCTTTAATAAAAGCTGATTAAATTCTGCCAGCAACGGTGTCAATTGTTCAATATTGATGCCGACTGGCGTTTGTTCAATAATCTCTCGTAACCTACCCAGAGTGCTGACATACTGCTGCATTACTGCCAACTCGAAAAGCTGTTTAATCGCACCCATTGCGACCGCATAGGGTTGTGCTCTTACTTGTGTCAAAGAGCGTTGGAAAACGCCCCCTACAACCCCTTCCATATAAACGCGATATGTCGTAAGTTGATCGACCAACAAAAATGCGTCGCCTAACACAGTTTGATGAGGGTATCTTGCGAGTATATGCTGTCGTCGTTCTAGCGGAACCACCAATTTTAGCCCTACTTGTTGCGCATTAATTTTGAGCCGATTTAACAACCCTTGTTCAGGCATTAATTGCTCTATCTCTAAAATACGTTCTATGTGGTAATCATTGGAAAGCAGCATCACCTTAACGGGGTCATCCACTGAGCACAGCCGACTCTTTATCAATTCAGCTGAGGCATTGGCAATATTCTCAACGCTGGTCGTCGATTGGTCCTCCAGTAAAACTCTACCTTGCCTAATACATTTCGCGCTTAGAGGAAATTGCGTCGTTAAGTAGTCAAACATTGCTTGTGCTTCAGAAATTTGTTGATTAGCCAGCCGACCACCACAAAAAATCACCGCGAAAGAACCGCTATTAAGCTGCGGTAATAGATGAGCTAACGCTTCAATGCGCGATCGCCCTTCTGCGGTTAGCTGACTATCAACCAAGCGTTTACCCAATACAACAACGACTTCGGTCACATTCCCTATTGTTTTACTCATCAATAGTGCTTCTGTCACTGGCCTAAATTTCCTTCTATGGCTATAGTTTAAGTGCCGATGGTTTGTTTATAACACAAGGATACCGTGATGCTGTCGATATTCGATATTTTTAAAATTGGCGTTGGACCTTCCAGCTCTCACACTAATGGACCGATGCTCGCTGGCTTCGATTTTTCACAACAACTGACCAAGGGTCAGCTACTTGATCAAGTGACACGAGTTCAAGTCAATCTCTATGGCTCTTTATCGTTAACAGGCAAAGGACATCATACTGACAGAGCTTCCATTTTAGGCTTACTGGGTAATCGACCTGATACGATCAAAATTACCAGCGCTAAACGAGCTTTAACGCAAGCAATTGAGCAGCACAGCCTACGGTTGGCAGCTCACCACACCGTTCCCTTTGACTATCAATCTGATATGGTTTTCCATAGCACTAATTTACCATTGCACGAAAACGGTATGTCGATTATTGCTTATGGTTCAGAGCAACAACCCATTTTGCAACAAACTTATTACTCAATCGGTGGCGGATTTATTGCAACTGAGCAGCAGTTATTACACGGCGAAGCGGAAAATTCCGTCGATGTCCCTTTTGCTTTCTCTAGCGCTGACCAAATGCTGGCTGATGCGGAAAAAAACGGTCTGAGCCTTGCAGCCTTGGTACTGCGCAATGAAATCTGCTTTCAGCCTATGGATGAGATTGATCAGCGCGCCGAGCAAATATGGAAAGTGATGCAATTGTGTATGCAACGTGGCTTTGAGACAGAAGGGATACTCGAGGGTGGGCTTAACGTTACGCGCCGAGCGCCCAATCTACAAAAAAAGTTAGAGTCCAATCACGAGTTGGAAACCGACCCAATGGCGGTGATGGACTGGGTTAATCTATATGCGTTTGCTGTCAGCGAAGAAAACGCCGCTGGTGGTCAGGTCGCCACCTCACCAACCAATGGTGCCGCGGGAGTCATCCCTGCCGTTTTAATGTACTACCATCAATTTATTCGCGAATTGGATACCAAACAGCTTAAAGACTTCCTTGCCGTCGCAGGTGCCATCGGTATTTTGTACAAAATGAATGCCTCTATTTCAGGGGCCGAGGTGGGTTGCCAAGGTGAGATCGGTGTCTCTTCATCCATGGCAGCTGCTGGGCTGACATCATTACGTGGTGGCAGTAACGAGCAAATCTGTATTGCGGCAGAAATCGCGATGGAGCATTCGTTGGGCATGACCTGTGACCCAATAGGGGGACTGGTTCAAGTGCCTTGTATCGAACGTAATGCAATGGGCGCAATGAAGGCGATCAATGCTTCACGCATGGCTTTAAAGAGGACCAGTAAATGTCTAATTTCATTAGATAAGGTGATAGAAACCATGTACGTCACGGGCAAAGATATGAACCGAAAATATCGTGAGACATCACTGGGTGGGTTAGCCTTGATCCACCTTGCTCCACCCTGTGAATAACGACCACTCGAGCAACTAAGCACTGCTCTGCAATTTTTGATTAAGCAATGACAGCCATTGTTGTTGCTTTTCTTTGCTTCTTCTCTTTGTTCCGATACCTCTAAGCTATCTCGATGCCAATTAGATTGAGTCAATTTTTCAATCGAGAATAGATAATCGCCCGCAAAAGCAAACGTTTGCTTGTAAATTCAGCATATTATCCTAGCTAAACGTGGGGAAATATCGTGCATCAGTTTTTTTTTCTGACATAATCGTCCGCCTTTCTGTTTCTTTGAACCCAATCACAAGAGAAAACTATGTGGAATAGGCTCAACAAGTCGATGATGTTCTGCCAAATGATGTTTGGCTTATCTTTCTACGGTGTCATGATAATCTTGACTCGCTTTTTCCTAGAAGATCTAGGCTATAGCGAAGCAGATACAATGATGGTTGTAGGTGCTTTCTCTTCAATCGGTCCGCTTTTCGCGATTGCTGGTGGCTTCATTGCCGATAAGTTTTTAGGAGCTTATCGCTCACTGACCATTGCCTACGGCACATTTGTGGTTGGTTATTTACTATTAATTCTTGGTTCTTCAACAACTAACGTTCCAATGAGCTTAGTGGGTCTTGCGTTGGCAAGTTATGGTCGAGGTCTAATGTCTCCATCATACCCAAGCCTATATAAACGTACGTTTGCTTCTCAAGAAGACTTTGAAAATGGTTATCCAGTTAACTATTCCGTTAACAATATCGGCGCGCTTTTAGGTCAATACTTGTTCCCTATGTTTGTGCTCGTGATCGGCTTCCATGGCAGCTTTACTCTATCTGCTGTCTTGGCAACGTTAGCGTTTATTACCCTCATATTTTTCAAAAAACCACTAGTGGGTGTAGCGGCGAAGATCGACCAAAAGCCAGTAAGCATGAACAACTGGATTGCGTTTATCACGCTATCTGTTGCTATGGTCAGCTTGGTATTCTTCATGTTCTCAAACATGGATATTGGTCAAAATATCGTATACGCCATTGGCGGTGCAGCAATCTTGTACTTCATCTCATTGATGTTTAAAACCAGCAAGTCTAACGCATTGAAGATGGGTACCATCTTAATCATGACCGTGCTAACGACTTGTTTCTTTGTCTACTACGGACAAATGATGACCTCAATGACAATGGTCACTATCAACACTATGCGTGGTGACTTGTTTGGTTTCATTCCAATTGCACCAGAAGGCTCAATGGCGATGAACCCATTATGGTGTATTGTTGCAGGTCCAGTGATTTCATATACCTTCTCTACACTAGAGAAGCGGGGTATCACGTTCTCTACAGCAAGTAAGATTGGTATCGCATTTATCTTTACTGCCATCGCATTCGGTATTTTAACCATGGCAGTAATGAACGTTGGCGAAGACGTATTGATCCGCCCTGAAACCTTCTTTGTTATTCACTTCTTCCAAGCGTTTGCAGAAGTAATTGTGGGTAGCCTTGTTGTGGCATTCATTCTTTCAGTCGCGCCAAAGCGCATTGAAAACTTCTCAGTATCATTGTTCTACATTGCAATGGCATTGAGTGGCATTATTGGTGCGGTATTCTCTACTTCGATTGCATTGGAGAAGGGACAAGTTATCACTCAAGAAGTTGTTCAAACTGTTTATGGTGACTACTTCCAGATGCTAACAATACTTGCGGTCGTCATGGTGGTGATTGCATTTGCCTCTTCATTCATCATTCGCAAAATGCTAGAAAGTGCCAACAATCATCAGCAAGAACTGGTTGAAGCTGATACCACAGCATAACAAGAAAGCCCCAGACAACATCTGGGGCTTTTCATTTTCCAGTAAGGGCATTTCAAACTAAAATGCATAACCTCATGGATCTTATTTAACTGTTACTCGATTTCTGTTCGGGGCTAGCGAAAACAGAATTAGTCGCGATCTCGCGCTCGATATTCATAGCTAACACTAATCACTGGTTGATAAGCAATTGCGCCTTGGCTAGTAACAATTTCTTCAATCTGAACTTGTGAATCTAAAAGTGCGAAAGAGTTAATATCTACTTGGTCGTTGGTATTCCACGCCACATTTCGGCTTAGCTCAATTGAACCCATACGGTTAACATCAACAATCATTGCTTTACCTACTTCTAAAGCCGCTGCCTTAGAGTCGTATGCATTACCTGTCATTGTGCTATTTTGCATGACTGTTGCATAAGGACCGCTTAATCCTGCCATTGCTGCTGAACTAAATAGTAATACACTGGCTATGCTGGCTAACTTAATCATAATTATCTCCTTAACTTACCTAAAATCGGACTCTATCACTGCTGCCCGAGTACCTAAATAGTACGTTAAAGGAGACCTATTCAACTTAAAATTAATTGCACGTGTTCATCGATTTTTTTGACCTTAGGCTTGTCGCACGGCGATTTGTGTTGCATAGCAAAAAACTGGTCTATTTTCTGCTTACCACACAAACAAGATGATTTTTAATGGTTAATTTAATTCGCGAAGTAAACAATGATCACGCTCACTCTTGTCGCGTTAGAGCAGATTGCTATATAGGTAACACCAAATCTTCTTAAAAAAATCAGCTAATCTCGACCATTTCCCGCTCTAAACAAGCAAAAAAGCCTTCAGAAGCGACAAATCATGCAATTGAAATCATTTCCTGATATGATCCGCGCCCAACAAAATCTAGGGTGTTCACATGAACCGTAAAAAGCGCATTAATCAAATTTTAAAGTCTAAGCAGAAGAAGATGAACGCCAAACTGCACACCAGCAATAAGCCACGTTATATCTCTAAAGCTGAACGTGCGAAGATGGAAGCAGAGCAACAAGAAAATGCAGTAAGCGAACAAACAGAGCAAGAAGCTCAAATCGCAGAATAGATATTTATGTAAGCCTCGTTGGAGGCTTACTGCATCAAACCAATAAATCTAGCGTATTAAAATAAGCGCAACGATCAAGGCGACTAGCGAGTGAGAAGTAATTGATGATCGATCGGTATATAACGATCGCACACTTCAATCAAATTTTGCGCGGTTAACTCTCGTACTGAATACACCTCAACTTTGGTATTAAAGCGTTGCTGTACCCGTTCGACCAACATTTCAAAATCACCGTCACCTGATAGCAGTATCACTCTATCAACACCCGATGCGGCTTCATAAACGTCAAGCGCAATACCAACATCCCAATCACCTTTGGCACTGCCGTCGCTACGTTGAATCAACGGTTTTAGACAGACTTTAAAGCCTATTCCTCGCAAAATATGGTGAAACTGGCGCTGCTTAGGATCTTGAGAAGCAATGGCATAAGCATTAGCGTGCGCAATATCAAATTCTTGGCTCACCTTTGCCCAAAATTTGTTGTAATCGAAATTTGCTTGATAGCTCTGTTTCGTCGTGTAATAGATGTTTTGCACATCAACAAAGATCGCCACTTTTTCCATCGATAAAATACTCTTAGCTAATTCGCCTCCATAGTAACAGTCTTATACTGCGAACGCACTTTGTCGGACATCACTATTTCCATCTCTCGATACTTAGGCAGGTTAAGCTAAGTGTTAAGCACAGTAGAACTATCTGCTATATTTCAGCGCTGTCACTTCCCCACGCTTCTGGCTCAGGATATTTGTGAATTACCTGTTTTAGGTAGCTTTGGCGACTTCGTAAAGCATCAACACAATGTCCGTCTATTTTACCTTGTTGCACCATCTTCTCTAACTCAAGTAGTGCAGACGTGACAGAGCAAGCCTGACGATAGGTTTTATGAGTCGTCATCGAATCAAAAATGTTAGCAACAGCAACAATTCGAGCCGCTAAAGGGACTTCCTCTTGCTGAAAACCATAAGGGTAGCCGCTACCATCTAGATACTCATATTGAAAACGCATGATTTGGTTCAGCAAAGTAATGCTTGGATGATTTGGGTTACCAACTGATGAAACGATTTCATCCATCAACTTGATGCCGTTGTCGATGTGCGAACGGGCAGACATAAGCTCTTGAGGACCAAATGGCTGTGAATTATACATTAAGGTTTCAGGGAGCTGCGCTTTGCCGATATCATGCACTTGAGCAAACATCGCAATCGCTTCTACTTGTTCGTCATCAAGCTTATGCTGCTCAGCCACATATTGAGCAATGACTTTTGTGTAAGCACGCATACGCCTACCATGGTAGTACGAATCTCGACTAAACAGATTACTGCCTGTTCGTAATCTATCGGCAAATTCAACTATGGTTTTCACCACCTGGCTATGTGATTCAACCGCAAATTGCAGCATTTCGATATAAGGCACCAATGTCATTAACGATTGATTGCTAAATACATTTGGCTCATAAGCATTAAGGAAAACAAAACCACTAAAGCGGTGATTTTGAAAGCAAGGAATTGCCGCAGAAGAGCGATACCCCTTATTCAATAGGAAGCCTATTCGCTCACAATGGGTCATGTACGCTAAATCATCGATAACACGAGGAATCCCCATAGCAGCGGCGCGCTTTAGATGATCGAGCTTACTTAGCCGCTTTTCATGGTGAAGTTCACTCCAGAGCTGAAATTCACTGTCAGCGTAGGTGACTAAAGTATCTGTATCTCGGTTGTACTTTGCGTAAGAAACACGTGCGATTTCAGGTGCATGTACGTGCATCCGCTGCATCAATTGTTGTAATTGTTGGTTAAGCGGCTTTGCGGTTTGAAAGTAATGATTGTTCATCTTATCCTCCTGCCCCTAGTTCACTAGGCACATTGAGCAAGAAAGCACACTCGGTGAGAAGGTCGAATTATTCCCTTAGCTTATCGCTATATCTCGCACACGACTGTCATTCAACATCTCTATCAAACATACAAAACAACCGCTGGGTTCAGCTAGCAGAAACGGTGAAAATTCACTCGTCTCGTGATCACTATCAAATAGATTGCAGCATATTCATCGCTAATAGATCAACTATTTAACACGACTCAAACCAATCCAGTTTTTCATGGAGCGCGGTAACGCTGCCCACCACAATCAAAGCTGGGCTCTGAGCATGCTTAGCTAAATTGGGCAAATCAGCTAACTCTCCTCGAAATACCTTCTGCTCGCGACGTGTACCGTTCTCGATAATTGCACAAGGCATATCTTGCGGCAAACCATGCGTCATTAGCTTATCGGCAATATAGCCGCTTTGCTTCAAGCCCATATAGAACACCAAGGTGGCATTTGATTGCGCAGCCGCATGCCAATCAATTTCTTTCCCGTCTTTTTGAACATGACCGGTAATAAACTGAACAGCTTGAGCATGGTCACGATGCGTGAGTGGTATGCCAGCATAGGCGGTCGCACCTGCAGCAGCAGTGATCCCAGGAACCACTTCAAAACGAATGTTATGCTCGGCAAGTGTTTCTAGCTCTTCACCACCACGACCAAAAATAAACGAATCACCACCTTTTAGCCGCACGACTCGCTTCCCTTGCTGCGCTTTATCAACCAACAGTTGGTTAATCTGATCTTGCGGTACACAGTGGAAGTCTAACTTCTTACCGACATAAATCATTTCAGCTTTGTCATTCGCCAACGCCAGAATTTCGGCTGAAACTAAGCGGTCATACACAACGACATCCGCCAGTCCAATTACTCGGTAACCTTTCACCGTTAGCAATTCTGGGTCCCCAGGACCAGCGCCTACAAGAGAAACAAAACCGCAATTCAAAGAGGTTAGATTAGTGGTCATAGTTAGCCTATCAACAAAAATTTGGATATAAGAAGTGCCACTTAAGCCAAGCTAGCACTTGTTATAGCCAAGCGATAAAAATGAGCTCGCCCCACAGTAAAGCATGAGGCGAACGCGATTATTTAATGCTAAACGCGGGCACTGCGTTTACCTGCTCTGCAACATCAATAGCAGGGGCTGTTTTTGCATGTGTCAGGTACAGTGGTAAACAGGTGAACAGTAAACCACCAACAATGTTGCCTAGGATGGTTGGGATTAAGTTGTAATTCAACCATGTTGCGATACCAAAGTCCGCACCTAGCATCATACCGAGTGGGAACAAGAACATATTGACCACTGCGTGCTCAAATACCAACGCAAAGAATATAAAAATCGGTAGCCACATCGCCGCTATTTTTCCTGCCACAGTGCGTGCCGTCATATTGCCGATAACCCCAAGACAAACCATCAAATTACACAAAATTCCGCGCACAAAGCAGGTAATCCAGCCATCAAAACCAAGGTTTTCAAAACCAACAGTACGCGCCGTCGCAACCGCAATAAACTTCTGACCAACCGCATTTGGCTCGACACTAAAATTCATGGTTAGCGATAAAGCAATAAGCGCGGCGACCAAAAGCGAACCAATAAGATTTCCTAAACCAACCAAACCCCAACAACGTAATACGCGCCCCCACGTAATACCCGGGCGATTATCGAATTTAGCCAGAGGCGCTAAACCAAACACACCTGTAACTAGGTCGTAACCCATTAAACTTAAAATACAAAACCCAACCGGGAATACCAGCGCACCGACAATACCAATCCCTGTTTGAGTGATGGTAGTAATTGCCACCACAACCGCTAACGACAAAATAATACCGGCCATGACACCGCGTAAGATCAAATCCCGTGTTGAAGTGCGCACTTTCGCTTCGCCCGTATCGACCATGGTTTGAACGAAATCTGCTGGTTTTAAGTAAGACATCATGTCTCTCCAAAAAGTTATAATTAAAGTTAAAATCAAATAGTGAAAGGCTCCCTACTCTCCCCCTCATGCCCTGAGGATAAGAAGCCTTTAAGCTATTAAATCTCTTATTTCTAACCGACTATTTCGACCACACCAGCCACCACACGAGCGGGATAGGCTTTAACACTAAATCGCTCATCTTCCATACAAGCGCCCGTGTTCAAATTAAAACGCTGTTTCTTCAACGGACTGGCAACCCAAAGCTCACCTTGGTGCTGACAAATCAAACCACGCGATAACACATTTGACTGAAAGAAAGGATCGGTGTTGCTAATCGCCAGTACTTCTTCGGATTCGGTTGGACGAAAAACCGCTACTTGTTGATCTTTCACCAACGCGCACACACCTGTACCCGGAACGATGTCATCGATTAGACAGATTTTTTGAAATGGCATATTTGGATTCCCCTTTTATTCCGTAAGTGCCACGTGAAGAATGTCGCCTTTCACTTCAGGATGTTTTTCCGTGAACGTCGCAGGGCGATGTTGTTCGCGCTCAGACACAAACACAACGTTCTCGTCACGCTGTGCTGAATTAATGAAGTGAGCAAAACGTTGTAATTGCGACTCATCGTTGATGGTTGCCGTCCACTCACACTCGAACTCACCGATCAACTTAGCCACATCACACTCCAACTGTGCGTTGATGCCGAGTTTGTCATTGGCAATCACTTCTCGAAGGTAATCGACACCACCTTCCATGTTTTCCATCCACACTGAAGTACGCTGCAGTGGTGCGGCTGTGCGGATATAGAACATCATGAAACGGTCGATATATTTGATCAGTGTTGCTTGGTCGAGATCACTGGCGAGCAAATCGCCATGACGAGGTTTCATCCCGCCGTTACCACACACGTACAGATTCCAACCAGCATCTGTTGCAATGATGCCCAAATCTTTGCCTTGCGCTTCCGCACATTCACGCGTACAGCCCGACACACCGAACTTCATCTTATGTGGTGTGCGAATGCCTTTGTAACGGTTCTCAATCATCGAGCCTAGACCGACAGAATCTTGCACACCATAACGACACCACGTAGAACCAACACAGGTTTTCGCCATACGCAATGCTTTTGCATAGGCTTGTCCCGTCTCAAAACCTGCTTCAATCAACTTGCGCCAGATTTGTGGAAGATCATCTTTTTGCGCGCCAAATAGACCAATACGTTGCGCGCCAGTAACTTTGGTATATAACTTGTATTCTTCGGCAACAGCCGCCAGAACGCCCAACGCTTGAGGGGTCACTTCACCACCCGCCATTCGCAGGATGACGGAGTAAGTACCGATCTTTTGAATATTGCCAATGAGCTTGTC
>ERZ794982.113-NODE-113-length-29867-cov-13.108849_pt1 | contig 29867 bp, 27 predicted proteins | sample MGYA00433071_ERZ794982 | MGnify/ENA primary metagenome ERZ794982 (study PRJEB30140, sample SAMN00862574) | bioreactor metagenome | study: EMG produced TPA metagenomics assembly of the Bioreactor inoculated with sediment Metagenome (bioreactor metagenome)...
TTTTAGGTATTATCATTACTGCTACTGTTTTTGTTTCTGGTCTTAAAGCTTTAGGTGCTGTTGATGCATTTATTCAAATCTTAATCAATAATCCGAGTTTAGCAGGAATTGGGGCAACGGTTGGTCCATTTTTACTTGCAATTGTTGTAGGTTCAGGAGATGCTGCAGCATTTGCATTTAATGAAGTTGTAACACCTCATGCTGAAAGTTTAGGAATGAGTATAGAAAATATGGGTTCTCTTGCTGCATTAAGTGGAGCAATCGGGAGAACAATGTCACCATTAGCAGGAGCAGTTATTGTATGTGCAGGCTTTGCAAAAGTTTCTACTATTGATGTTGTTAAAAGAACATCTTTAGGAATGATCTTAGCTTTAATTACAGCATATGTTGTACTTGTTGTTATGTAATAAAAAGGAAAAAGTATGTTAATTAATGAACAAAGATTAAAATCTGAACTTGCTGAAATAAGTGAGTTTGGTAAATTAGATGGTGGAGGAATTACAAGGCTTGCATTTTCTATTGAAGAAAAAAATGCTAGAGAGTATTTAAAAAAACTAATGCTTGAAATTGATTTAAAGATAGAAGAAGATGCAATAGGAAATATCTATGCAACATTAACAGGTTCTGAAAATTTAGAACCTGTTATTTCTGGTTCACACTTAGACAGTGTTCCTCTTGGTGGATGCTATGATGGAACACTAGGTGTTATGTGTGCACTTGAAGCAATTAGAACTATTAAAGAAAATGATTGTAAACATCTAAGACCAATTCAGTTAATTGTTTTTTCATGTGAAGAATCAAGTAGATTTAATATGGCTACTTTAGGTAGTAAAGTTATAACTGGAAAATTAAATCTTGATGATTTAAAAAGATTAAAAGATAAAACAGGTATTTCAGTTTATGATGCAGCTAAAGATTTTGGTTGTAGTGTAGATGAACTTAATAAAGCTGTTTTAGAAGAAAATACAATGCATTCATATATTGAGTTACATATAGAACAAGGTCCAGTTCTTGAAAATCATCAAATTCCAGTAGGTATTGTTACAGGAATTGCTTCACCTATTAGATATGAATTAGTTATTAAAGGAAGAGCAGACCACTCAGGAGCAACTCCTATGAGTATGAGAAAAGATGCTCTTGTTACAGCAAGTAAAATTATTATTGGTGTTCAAGATATTGCACAAAATAAAGGTAGTGATACAGTAGTAGCTACTATTGGTTATGCAAATGCAGTTCCTGGGGTATTAAATGTAATTCCAGGAGAAGTTAAACTTGGCATTGATATTAGAGATATTGATAAAGACTCATTATTTGAAGTTGATAAATTAGTAAATGAATTAATAAAAGATGTTATTACAGAAGATGGATTAACTTATGAACTAACACAACTATGTAAGGATACTCCAACAAAACTTGATGATAAAATAGTACAACTATTAGAAAATGAAGCAAATAAATTATCTATAAAATCTTTAAGAATGCCTAGTGGTGCTGGACATGATGCAATGCATATGCCTAAAGTATCAAAATATACTGGTATGATATTTGTTCCATGTAAAGAGGGAATAAGTCATAATGTAAAAGAAGAGATAAATTTAGAAGATATTTATCAAGCTACAAATGTTCTTGCAAACTCTTTATTAACTCTTGCAAATGAGAAATAATAGTTAGTTAAATTAAAAGTAACAGATTAACTGTTACTTTTAATTATTTTGTTATGCACTCTGGAAATTTATAAACTACATTCCCATTTTTTATAGTATAAACAGCAGCACCTTTGAGCTTTTCATATAATAAAGGTGAATTTTTAGATTTTGATTTATTTAAATTATCATCATAAACATATTCTAAATTTGGATCAAGTATAGCTATATCTGCTAACATACCTTTATCAATTTTCCCTTTGTTTTCTAGTTTTAGTAATTTAGCTGGTTTATAAGATGTTAATTCAACCATTTTATTTAAAGAAATTACATTATCTTCAACTAATTTAAGAGTTAATGGAACTAATGTTTGTAATCCTAAAATACCAAATGGTGCTTTTTCAAACTCTACAAATTTTTCATCACTATGGTGTGGAGCATGGTCTGTTGCAATAACATCAACAAGTCCATTTTTTAATCCTTCTCTCATAGCTTCCATATCTCTTTGGCTTCTTAGAGGTGGAGACATTTTGTAGTTTGTATCATAAGTAAGTAATTTTTTATCAGTAAATGAGAAGTGGTGTGGAGCAACTTCACAAGTAACATTTATTCCCTCTTTTTTTGCAAGTGCAATCAACTTTAAAGACCACTCTGAACTTACATGTGCAATATGAATATGACCGCCAGTTAATTTTGCTAAAAGCATATCTCTTGCAACCATAATCTCTTCTTTTTCACTTGGCATACCTTTTAACCCAAGTATTGTTGAAATTTCACCTTCATTCATAACTCCTCTGTGTGCTAAGCAACAATCCTCTGAGTGAGAAATTACAAATGAGTTAAAACTTGAAGCGTACTCTAAAGCACTTCTCATTACTGAACTATCTGTAACAGGTAATCCATCATCTGAGAATGCAACAGCACCTGCTTCAATCATATCTCCCATTTCAACAATTGATTCTCCTTTAAATCCTTTAGAGATTGCTCCAATAGGGAGTAAATCAATTAAGCCTATATTTTTAGATTTTGCTATCATTGCTTCTGTAATAGAACGATTGTCATTTAATGGATTAGTATTTGCCATAGGTAAGCATGTAGTTACACCACCTGCAACAGCAGCTTTACTTCCTGATTCTAAATCATCTTTATATTCATATCCTGGATCTCTAAAATGAACATGCATATCAATTAATCCAGGAACGATTAGCATACCTTCTGCATTTATTGTTTCATCAACAGTTACATCTTCATGATTAATAATATCAATAATCTTATCATTTTCAATAAGTACATTTGCTTTTTGCGTATTGTCATTATTTACTATTGTTCCATTTTTTATTAGTAAACGCATATTTAAATTACCCTTTTCTATTTTGATTCAAAATATTTAATACTGCCATTCTTATAGCAACTCCATTTTCAACTTGGTCTAAAATTACTGACCTTTGTGAGTCTGCTACATCTGAATTTATCTCTACTCCCCTATTTATAGGCCCAGGATGCATAATTATTGCATCTTTATTTGATAATTTGATACGCTCTTTATTAAGTCCAAAAAACTTTGAATACTCTCTAATTGAAGGAACTAAAGACTCATTTTGTCTTTCTAATTGAATTCTCATCATAATAATTACATCACTTCCTTCAACAGCCTCTTCCATAGTTTTACATACTTTACAATTAAATACTTCAGAGTATTTTGGAATCATAGTTGCTGGACCAAAAATCCTAACATTCATTCCTAACTTGTTCATTGCCCAGATGTTAGATCTAGCAACTCTACTATGTAAAATATCTCCTATAATTGAAACATTTAATCCTTCTAATGTTCCTTTATGTTCTTTAATAGTAAACAAATCAAGTAATGCTTGAGTTGGATGTTCATTTGCTCCATCGCCTGCATTTACTACTGAGGCATCTATATTATTAGCAACAAAACTTGCGGCACCTGATGCACTATGTCTTAATACGAAAATATCTGTTTTCATTGATTGCATATTTTTAATTGTATCAACTAAAGTTTCACCTTTAGAGACACTACTTGAAGAAGAACTGAAGTTAATAGCATCTGCAGCTAACCTTTTTGCAGCAGTTTCAAATGACACTCTTGTTCTAGTAGAGTTTTCAAAAAAAGCATTTATTACTGTTTTTCCATGTAGTAATTTATCTTTTTTTATTTCTGAATTGTTTAAGTCTTTAAACTGCTGTGCTGAATCTAAAAAATATAAAATTTCTTCTTTAGACAACTCTCTTAATCCGATAAGATCTTTCTTATTATAAACTATATCCATAAACAACCCTTATTTTTTTGCAAACTGATAATTATAACTATTTTAATCTTAATAAAATATTTATTATTTATAATTTTTTATCTGAAAATTAGTTTCATTTTAAGTTTAAATAGACAATCTTGCTATACATCCATTTTACTTTTCTTATAAAAATATATTAATTTATACGTTGTTATTTTATTTGATTTTTCAATTGATACTTGTACTTTAAAAGTATATTCTTTTATATTTATAACTTAGCAATATAATTTTAGATTTATGTTTTGTTTAATTTTTATATTTAATTTTCAAAATAGATTTAGAAGAAGCTTTAAATTTCTTAAATAGCTTCCTCGTCTTCTTCTCCTGTTCTAATTCTTACAACTTTTTCAATGCTACTAACAAAAATCTTACCATCACCGATTTTTCCTGTTTTTGCTGATTCTGTAATTATAGAGATTGTATTATCTACTTGATCTTCAGCAACAATAAGCTCTAATTTAATCTTTGGTAAAAAATCTACAACATACTCAGCACCTCTATAAAGTTCAGAGTGACCTTGTTGTCTTCCATAACCTTTTACATCAGAAACTGTCATACCTGTAATACCAGCTTCACTTAATGAATCTTTTACATCTTCTAATTTAAATGGTTTAATAATTGCTTCTATTTTCTTCACTATTTTTCCTTTTTTTAGTTCTTCTATTTTAACAAAAATTGTTTAAATTAATATTATCTTAAATTTTAGTATACAAAAGAAGCATTAAAATGCTCTTTTAAACTCTGGATATGCTTCAAGACCGCACTCTTCTACATCTAAGCCTTGCATCTCTTCTTCATTATGCGCTCTAAGAGCTACAATTTTATTTAACATAAATAAAACTACATATGAAACAACAAAAGCAAATATACCAATAACAAGTACACCTTTTAATTGTCCAAAAAATGTAATATCTTGACCATTACTAGCAAATATACCAACAGCTAAAGTACCCCAAATACCATTTACTAAATGAACAGAAAGGGCACCAACTGGATCATCAATTCTTAGTTTATCAAAAAATGATACTGCAAATACAACTAATGTTCCACCAATTGCACCAATTAATATTGGAGTATAAATATTATATAAATCAGGTCCAGCAGTAATTGCAACTAATCCACCTAAAGCTCCATTTAATATCATTGTTATATCTAACTTTGAATATTTTATATACATTATAATAGATACCATTATAGCTCCAGCAAGTCCTGCTGTATTTGTATTTAAAATAGTAAGAGCAACTGCATTTGCACTCTCTTTACTAGCAATTGAGCCAACACTTCCACCATTAAATCCAAACCAACCAATCCATAATAACATTGCACCTAAAGTAACTAAAGGAATATTTGAAGCTGGAATTACTCTAACACCACCAGTTTTAGGATATCTTCCTTTTCTGTTCCCAATAATTAAAATTGCAGCTAATAATGCCCACGCTCCTGTACTATGAATTACAGTTGAACCAGCTAAATCATACATACTTAAATTTAATGCTGTATTTTCTAAAAAGTTTGCACCCCAAGTAACATTTACTACAAGAGGATAAATAACAGATGCCATTAATACTGTAAAAAATGCTAAAGGAATAACCTTTGCTCTTTCACTAACTCCTCCACTCATAATATTTACTACTTTTCCTACAAATGCCATTTGGAAAAGAAAAGCTGCCCACTTACTCATACTATCACTTCCAAAATCACCAAATGCAATTGAGTACCCAAAAAGTAAAAAGGCCAAAGAAGCAACTGCATAAATTAAAGTATTGATTGTTAAGACTGCTGTAACATTTTTTGTTCTTACAAGTCCCGCTTCAAGCATAGCAAAACCTGGTACCATAAAAATGATTAATACCATTGCAAAAATAGCAAAGAAGGTATCTAGCACATAAGATATTGATTCAATCTCCATAAATTATCCTCTAAATGATTTTTATATAGAATAATTATAATAAGAAATTTAAAAGTAGAACTATTTTTTTTGTATATATTTTATACATTTGTTTAAAAAGAGGCATCATGCCCCTTTTTTATACGGCTTCAGAACCTCTTTGTTCTGTTCTAATTCTTACAACCTCATCTAAGGGTGTAACAAAGATTTTACCATCACCGATTTTCCCTGTTTTAGAAGATTCAATGATTGCGTTTATTGTTTGCTCAACATCTTCATCATTTACAACTACTTCTATTTTTACTTTTGCAAGAAAGTCAACAATATATTCAGCTCCTCTATAAAGTTCAGAATGTCCTTGTTGTCTTCCATAACCTTTTACATCAGATACTGTCATACCAGTAATTCCTATTTCAACTAATGCTTCTTTCACATCATCAAGTTTAAAAGGTTTAATAATTGCTTCAATTTTTTTCATTTGTCAATCCTTTATATAATTATGATCTTTTAAATTCAGGATAAGCTTCTAAACCTGTTTCATGAATATCAAGACCATTAATTTCTGTCTCCTCATCAACTCTTAATCCAATTACTAAATCAAGAACCTTCCATACAATAAATGATGAAACAAATACAAAAATACCAATTACAACTACACCTTTAATCTGTGCAAAAAATGAAACATCTGGATTAAAAATACCAACTGCTAATGTTCCCCAAATACCTGCAACTAAGTGAACAGAAAGTGCACCAACTGGATCATCAATTTTTAATTTATCCCATAAAGGAACTGCAATTACAACTAAAACTCCACCTACAATACCTTCAATAAAAGAAATAACCATTCCTAAATCAGGTCCTGCTGTTACAGAAACAAGTCCTGCTAAAGCACCATTTAACACCATTGTTAAATCCACTTTTTTGTAAATTAATTGTGTTAATATTGCTGCTGCTATTGCACCAGCACAAGCAGCCATATTTGTATCTGCAATAACTAAAGCAATACCATCAATATCTGCTTTACTTCCTAAAGCTAATTGTGAACCACCATTAAATCCAAACCAACCCATCCATAAAATAAATGTACCAAGTGTTGCTAATGTTAAGTTTGAACCAGGAATTGGTCTTACATTACCATTTTTACCATACTTGCCTTTTCTTGCTCCAAGAATTAAAACTCCAGCAAGTGCAGCCCAACCACCAACAGAGTGTACAATTGTAGAACCAGCAAAGTCAGAAAATCCTGCAAGGATTCCACCTAATTCACTTCCACCCCATGTCCAGTGACCTTGAATTGGATAAATTACACCACTTAATACAACTACAAATATAAGAAATGGCCATAGTTTCATTCTTTCTGCAATTGTTCCTGAAATAACAGAAGCTGCTGTTGCTACAAATACAACTTGAAAAAAGAAATCAGCCATAACTGGATATCCCATAGCTTCATTTGTTTTACCTGAAAGCATTGCTCCACTTCCAATAAATGATGAACCATCTCCATACATAAAGTTATATCCTACAAAATAGAACATAATACAAGATATTGCAAAAAGTGCAATATTTTTCGTAAGTACAGTTGCATTATTTTTTGTTCTAGTAAGACCAGCCTCTAACATAGCAAACCCAGCTGCCATCCACATAACAAGAATTCCTGCAAATACAAACAAGAACCCATCTAAGATATATTTTACATCAGCAAAATTTTCCATAAGTCTCCTTTTGGTTTTTATGCTTTCAGTATAAAATATAAATTTTAGATTGTAAACACATATTATGTATATTTTATATACAATATATTATATATTTTTTATTCATTTAGTTTTAAATCTTTTATTTAACACCTTTACAAATAAAATTAATTTATATACAATTGAATAGTTTTTATACATAATTTATAATATAAATAGGTTTTAATTTTAGTATTATTAAAGTATTAAAAGGAGTACTAATGAGAGAGTTTTTAGAAGTATATGAAGAGAACCAAGAGAAAGTTGATTATTTTTTACAAGAGAGTTTAAGAAATATAGGAAAATTATCTTCACATAAAAAAATAAATTTTGCACAACTATTTAATCTTTTTCCTTCACTTGAGTTAGTATATATTGTAGATAAGAATACAAAACATCAAACTTCAGATGATATTTATAAGAATAAGACTGACAATATAGGTAAAGATAAAGATAGATCACATTTAATTTCAAAACTTGAATTGAAAAATAATCATATAGCTTTTTCAAAACCCTATATAAGTAGTGCCACTAGAAATAATTGTATTACACTATCAATTAAAGAAAATGATGAAATTATATTTTTAGATTTTAGATTAGATATCTTACTTGAAAAATTAAACTTGATTGAGTTACATAAGCCTTTTCATGCTATGACAAGAAGTTTTTATCTTTTTGTAGGTTTTTCAATGATTACCCTAGCAGTAATTACAATCTTATTTTCATTGTATGATTTTATACTATATTTATTCCAAAATCAAGATATTAAATTAGAGTTTATGTTTAAACCAATAATAGCACTTACTTTAGGTATGGCTATTTTTGATTTAGCAAAAACCATTTTAGAACAAGAGGTATTTTTCAAATCTTACGCAAAAAGCTCAAGAGTTGAAACAAAAATGATAACAAAATTTTTAATTACTATTATTATTGCTTTATCAATTGAAGCCTTAATTGTTGTATTTAAAATAGCTATTGATGGATATGAAGAGATGATTAATGCATTATATTTAATCTCTGGTGTATCAATAATATTAGTTGCTTTAGCAATATTTGTTTATTTAGATAAAAAGAAAAAATAAAGGATAAGAAATGCAAGAGTTTATAGCCGCATCATCAAACTCTAAAGAGATTTTAAATTCAGCCAAACTTTTACAAGCTGTAAATATTCATGCTTTAATATATGGAGAAACAGGAGTAGGGAAAAAAACTTTAGCAAAGTTTATTACTCCTGATGCAAAAGTATTTACATGCTATGAACTACAAAAAGATATTTCTCAAAAAGTTTTAGATATCAATAAACAAACTATTATTATAGAAAAAATAGAAGAACTAACCAATATTGATCTTCTTTTATCTTGGATAGAAGAGAATGAGATTAGAATAATTGCAACAACACAAGCAAAAAAACTAAATCAAAAATTAAATGATTTTTTCTCTATTACCCTTTCAATTCCACCTTTAAACCAAAGAGAAGATGATTTAAAACTACTAACTCAAAAGTTTTCAAATGAAGCAAGTAAAGTTTTAAGAACAGAGAAGATACTTCCTTCAAAACTTATGCTAAATACAAATAAAAATGCCCATAGTTTAAGAAAGTCTATATATTTTTCTTATCTTTTTGAAACAGTAGGCGAAGATGAAATTCTTATGTTTTTAGAAAACTATATGTTTACAAACTTACAAGGAGAGAACTCTTATAAAGATTTCTTGTATCTTTTTGAAGTACCTTTATTAAAAGCAGCCAAGAAAAAATATAAGTCGCAAGTTCAAATGGCAAAATATTTAGGATTAAATAGAATTACCCTAAGAAAAAAACTAGATACACACAAAGAGTTATTATGATAAATGAATTTAATTTAAATAAAGTAAATCTAAAAGTAGAAGAGTTAATATCAAATAATGCAAGTGATTTTGAAATATCAAAAGTATTTAAAAATCACATAAAAGAGTACAAGAAATCAATAGATATTGTACTTGATACTACTGGTGGAAAAGATTTTTTTGTAAAAAATACAAAACACACAGATAAATTTTTAACTTCTTTATATAAATATATTCTAAGAAAACATTTTGGTTCATATCAACCTATGAGTACAGCTATTCCTATTACTTTAGTTGCCCTTGGAAGTTATGGAAGAGAACAACTTTGTATCTATTCTGATATTGATTTGATGATACTTTATGAGGATATTAAAGGTTATAATTTAAAAGAGATTATGGAAGACTTTATTACTCTTGCTTGGGATTGTGGATTAAAATTGGGTTCAAGAGTTCATGAACTAAATGAAATAGAAGATGCAGTGAAAGAAGATATTACAATAAAAACTTCAATCATTGAATCAAGAGTAATTTGTGGTTCAAAATATCTTTGGTTTGCTTATGAAAATACTTTAAATAATATCAGAAAAACAGATATAGAAGATTTTGTAATTGAAAAACTTGAAGAACATAAGCAAAGACTATTAAAATATCCACTAAAAATGGAGCCAAATATAAAAGATGGATATGGAGGTCTTAGAGAATCAAATATGATTTCTTGGATGTCATATATTCTTTATGGCACACAAAATACTAAAGACTTAATAGGAAAAGAGATAACAGAAGAAGAACATAAAATATATAGAAGTTCATTGGAGTATATTTTTCAAGTTAGAAATGCACTTCATAATATATCAAAAAGAAAATTAGATGTTGTAAACTTTGATGTATTACCAGAGCTTAGTTCAAAACTTGGTTTTATAAATAAACCAAGATACACAAAAGAGAGACAGTGCATGTCAAAACTTTTGTATTCATTGCATAATATTCATTTCTTTTCTACTGTAATGGTAAAAAAGTTTGCAAGAGTTTTATTAAAACAAAATACTGAATTAAAACTATTAAAAAGTACAAGACTTAAAAAGAACCTTTATTTATTTGAGGGAAAAGTTTATACATCTTTTCATAGAAAACCTATAAGTTTAAATCTATTTTTAAAAGAATTAATTTCTTTACCAAAAGAAGTTAAATCTTTTGATAGATCTTATATTTATTATGCAAGTAAAATCAAAGTTCCTACAAAACAAACAAATGAATTAAAGAAAAACATTAAAGCTTTATTATTAAAAACATCTTTATATCCAATAATAAAACTTTTATATAATTCAAATTTATTTAAAGCAATAATACCTATTACAAAAAAAATAATAAATCAACCTCAATTTGATGGATATCATCAACACCCAGTTGATATACACTCAATAAAAACCTTAAAAAAGATTGAAAATATTGAAGATACATTTATCAAAGAGATTTATGATTCACTAACTCCTAGTGAAAAATCAGTCACAAAACTTGCTGCACTTTTACACGATGTAGGAAAAGGAAGAACTGGAGATCATCATATAGCAGGAGAAAAACTCTCTAAGAATTTCATGCTTTCTTTAGATTTTGATAGCAAACAAGTGCAAATGGGAAGTCAATTAGTAAGATATCATAATAAAATGAGTGCTTATGCTAAAAATGAAGATATATACTCTGAAAGAATAATCTTAGCATTTACAGGTATTGTAAAATCAAGACAAATGTTAAAAATGCTTTATATTGTAACTTATGCTGATATCTCAGCAGTTGGTAAAAATGTGTTTAATAGCTCAACGGCTTCACTTTTAAAAGAACTCTATTTTCAATCACTTCCAGCTTTTGAGAATCTTGAGTTATTAAAAGAAAGCTCAAGAAGGGTTGCAAAAATCAATACAATTAAAAATTTAAAAAGATACAAAGAGTTATCTAATCTTATGAAAAGAAAAATAAAGTATATCTCATCAAATCAAATTTTCTTAAGATTAAAAGCTGAAGATATTTTAGATATTGCAATAAAAGCAAAAGATGTAAATAGCTATATATATAAAATCACAAATAATCAACAATTGGTTATTAGAATAATTAGAAAAATTCCTTTAAATTTAGGTTTTTTACTTGGAAAATTAGAGTTTCTAAATATTTTTAGTATGAATATTTTTAAACTTTATGATGAGAAAAAAGCTTTTGAGATTACTTTTAGTGAAAAAGTTGACCAAGGAGATATTGAACTTGTTAAACAAATAATTGAAAGTTCATTTGATATGAGTAAGATAACAAAAACTAGAAAACCTGTTATCAAAAAAAATGAAGTTATTGCAAACTGTAACCATAGTCCATATCTAGCTTCGCTTCAAGTAAAAACAAAAGATCAAAAAGGACTTTTTGCTTATATTGCAAAAATATTTGATGATTTTAATATCGAGATTGAAAGTGCTAAACTTGCTAGTACTAAAAATTACACAAGAGATTTAATTTTGATTGAGAAAAATGGAACTTTTTGTGGGAAACAAGATGAAATTATCAATCTTATTTGCTCAAATGAAGATTAATCTTCATTTGAAGCTAATTTAGATACAGCTTTAAAATCCATCTTTCCACTACCAAGTCTTGGTATTTGTTCTACAACTTTATATTCACTTGGAATTAAAAGTTTATTATCAAAAGAGTTTTTAATTTTTTGCTTTAACTCTTGAAGTTTTAAAGAAGAGATATTACTTAAAAGTAAAACTATTTTCTCTCCTTTTTTTTCATCTTTCATAACACTTGCCACAATTTCAACATCATCATCAATAAGTTTTTCAATTTTTCTTTCTATAAAAGATAGGCTTATCATCTCTCCACCAAGCTTTGCAAATCTTGAATATCTATCAACAATGCTCAAAAATCCTTCACTATTTATTTTTCCTTTATCACCTGTGATATACCAAGTTCTACCATCTATTTGTTTTAATACACTTTTTGTTTTTTCTTTATCATTTAAATAGCCTTTCATAACCTGAATACCACTAATTAAAACCATCCCTTCTTCTTCAACTTCTAAAGGCTCAAAGGTTTCAGGATTAACTATTTTTATCATAGTTCCAGGTATTGGCATACCAACGCTTCCTTTTAATGTTCCTTTTTGAATACTAAAATCAGAAGCAACAATATTAGGTAAATTACAAGCTGCAACAGGTGAAGTTTCAGTTGTCCCATAACCTTCTAAAATCTGCTTATTAAACTTTTTATAAAACTCATTTGCAACTTTTTCACTTAATTTTTCTGCACCTGCTATTACAAACCTTAAAGATTCAAACATTAAAGGATTTATTTTCCTATTTTTTGTATAAAGTCTAAAAAAAGTAGAAGTTCCACACATAATAGTAACCTTATACTTACTAACTTGTTTTGCAATAGTCTGGCCATCAGTTGGGTCTGCACTACAAACTGTGAAAACTCCTTCCATTAAAGGTAAAAAAGTTGTTACAACTGTTCCAAAAGCATGAAAAAGGGGTAATGAACCTAAAATAATATCTTCATCATTTACATTTAATACATTTGCAATTTGTGAACAGTTTCCAACAATATTATCATGGCTTAATTCAATTGCTTTTGGAGTATCTTCACTTCCACTACTAAACATAATAAGTGCAGTTGAATCTTTTTTTATTTTTTTTATATGAAAAGTTTTCAATATAAAACTTGGAAGGGTAACTACACTTAATAAAGTTATTAATCCTTTTAATTTTGATAACTTTTTCTTTTCCTCTTCTAAAATAATAAGTTCAAAATTATTTTCTAATTCATCAAGATTTATTCCCTTATCTTTTAATTTTTCTAAAAACTTTTTAGAAGTTATTACTCTTTTTGCTTCTGCTTTTTTAAGTGAATTTACAACTACTTTAAAAGAGCTTGTATAATTTACATTTATTACTTTTTTTCCAAGCATTAATAAAGCTGTATTTATAAAGCTTCCAGCAGCACTTGCAGGAAGCATAACAGCGATACTACTCTCTTCATACTTTTTTAAAAGATTTTTAAAAAGTATTGAAACAGTTAAAAATTTGTATGCACTTAATGTAAGTCCTGTTGAATCTGTAATTATAGTTTTTGTTTTTACTTGCTTTAATCTATCAAAAATTTCACAAGGAACAGTTTGCATATTTTTTATATGCTCTACCCAAGCTGTAGTAGATAAATCTAAAACCTCATTTTTGATTCTATTTGCATTTGCTTTATCTTTTTTTATTGGTTTTGAAAAGGAAACTGTAACTAAATTTGTTCTTCTATTTTGAATAAATTTTTTATTTGCTCTTGAGAACATACTCTCCCATAAACCTCTTATATAAAAAGCTACCACATCTACATCTTGTGTAGTTAAAGATAAAATTCTTTCAAAACCTTTTTTAAACTCTCCTAAGTGTCCATTTCTTGTAATTGCCCCTTCTGGAAAAATCACTACTACATTTTTCTTATCAAGTTCATTTGCAATTATTGAAAAGCTTTTTTTGCTTGAATAACTAGAAATAGATATGGCATTAAAAAACTTCAAAAGCCAGTTTAAATACCACTTTTCATAAATTGATTTTTCCATTACAAACTTAATATCTCTTGGAGTTGCCATATAAATTATTGCCCAATCAATCCATGAAACATGATTTCCTAAAAGTAAAACTCCTTTATTTGAATCAATATTATCAACTCCACTAACTTCAAGCTTATACTTTAAACCAACAATAAATTTTAAAAAAAATAGTATCATAGATTGAGGAATTGATATAACTGTATAAAAAGCACCAATAATAGTAATTGCAAGTAAAATATAAATTGTATATAAAGTATCTAAATTATAATACGAAACAATAGTTGTCATAACTAAAATTGCAAACATGAAAATTGATTGAAGCCAATTGCTTCCTGCTAAAATAGTCCCAAGTTTTACTCTTTTACTATTAAATTGAATCAATGAATTTAAAGGAACAATAAACAAGCCTCCAAAGAAACCAAAAAATATAAAATTTATTATTAGTTGTGTTGGCGTTTGTAGTAAAGTAGAAGTGAAAATTGTTGTTGCCATAAATATGGCTGCAATAGGAATGGTTCCTACTTCAATATAATGTCTTGAATACTTTGAATAAAAAAATGATCCCAATGCAATTCCTATTCCACTTGAGGCTAAAATTATATTTATTATAAATACATCTTGTATATTTAAATACTGTTTTGCATAAGATGGAAATACTGCAAGCATACCTTGTGAAACAGCCCAAAAAACACTAAGACCTATAATTGATAAAAATATTATATGATTTGATGTAATGTGTTTTATATTTTTTGCAAGTAAGTCACCTTTGATATATCTTTTTAAATCAAAAGCATAAGCTTTTCTTTTTTTGTTTATTTTTAATTTTTTCAATACTAAAAATGATACTGTAAGCTCTAAAAAAGCAATAGGAATAATACAAAAAGCAAGTGGCATTACACTATTTAATAATTCATTTTGATTTGTAAGAATACTTAAATTATATGTAGTATAAAAAGTTTCAAAAATATAAGAAAAAACAGCCATAGTAAATAAAATTGCAATAATAGAAATAGCTTGCAAATGAGAATTTCCTAAAGCAATATTATTTTTACCATAAATATCTATTATTATTCCAAACTTTGCAGGTGAATAAATAGCACTTTGAATAGCTAAACAAAAAAGAAAAAACATTGCTAAGTAAAAACTTGAAAACATATATGCAAGAAGTATCAATAAGCTTAAACTAAAAGAAGAAAATGCTCCATATATTAAAATATCTCGCTTATTAAATCTATCACTTAAGTATCCACTAAAAGAAAACAATAATATAAAAGGGATAATGATTAAAAGATTTATTATAGATATCCAAAAAACTTGTGTAGAACCATCAAAAACCTTAAATGCGATATTTTGAAGAATAATCTTATGGGAAATATCCACGAATACATTACAAAAAACAACAAATAAAAATGCCATTTTAATTTTAGAATAATTTTTCATATTTACCTTAATAGTCACAAAATAAACAAGATTTTAATTAAATATTCTTTAATTTTACTAAAACTGTATTAAAAAAATACATCAATATATCTTGATATATAAATATTAATATGTTATAATTTTGCAAGGAGTCTAAATAATGGAAACTTTTTTAAAAACAATAAGCGCAGTAAATGATGAGACAAGATTACGAATTTTAAACTTTATTGACATTAATAAACAAGTTTGTGTTTGTGATATAGAAAACTCTTTTGATATGATTCAATCAAGAGTTTCAAGACACTTAAAAATATTAAAAGAAGCTGGTTTTTTAAGTGTTGAAAGAAAAGGAAGATGGGCTTATTATGATATAAGAACTCCAATGGATGAATTTAGACAATCTATTTTAAAAGAGATTAGTTATCTTGAGTTAAATATACCTATACTTAAAAAAAGTTGCTCAAATGAAAAAGATGGAGTAACTATATGATATTAGCAAGTGGGATTTTTCTACTAACTCTTATTTTTGTTATTTGGCAACCAAAAGGTTTACAAATAGGAACAACAGCAGTAATTGGAGCAATAATTGCTTTAATAGCAGGTGTTGTAAGTTTTAGTGATGTACAAATTGTTACAAGTATAGTATGGGATGCAACTTTAGCATTTATAGGTATTATTATTCTTTCTTTAGTACTTGACGAAATTGGTTTTTTTGAGTGGGCTGCACTTAAAATGGCAAGATTTTCAAATGGAAATGGTTTGAAAATGTTTGTTTACTCTATCTTATTGGGTGCTTTTGTTTCAGCACTTTTTGCAAATGATGGAGCAGCACTTATACTAACTCCTATTTTACTTGCAAAAATGAGAATATTAAAACTAAATTTAAAAACTATTATTGCATTTTTACTTGCTGGTGGATTTATAAGTGATAGTGCATCTTTACCTTTTGTATTCTCAAATCTTACAAATATAGTTACTGCTAATTACTTTAATATAGGATTTGCTCAATATTTCTTTGATATGTTTATTCCTTATATTGTAAGTGTAATAGCATCAATATTTTTCTTATGGTTAATTTTAAGAAAAGATATTCCAAAAAGTGTTGATATATCACTTTTAAAAGAGCCAAAAACTGCTATTAAAAATATGAAACTATTCTATTTTTCATGGCTGTTTTTAGCAGTTTTACTTGTAGGTTATTTTATTGGAGATATTTATGGATTGCCTGTTAGTTTATTTGCTTTAGGTGGAGGTATAATATTTTTGATAATTGCAAGTATAGCAAAAACAGTAAATCCAAAAACTATTATAAAAGATGCTCCATGGCAAGTTGTATGGTTTAGTATAGGGCTTTATATAGTTGTTTATGGACTTAAAAATGCAGGATTAACTGATTATTTGACAATAGTTTTAAAAGATTTAAGTTTAAGAGGTGATGCAGTTGCAGTTATAAGTACAGGTTTTATTGCAGCATTTTTAAGTGCTATTATGAATAACATGCCAACAATTATGATTATGGATATAGCTTTAGAAGATATTGGAAATCAAGCTATGATTTACGCAAATATAGTAGGATGTAACTTAGGACCAAAAATGACTCCATTTGGTAGCTTAGCCACGCTATTATGGCTTCATGTCTTAGCAAAAAAAGGTGTAAATATCTCTTTTGCCCAATATAGTAAATTTGGGATGATAATAACACCACCAGTACTATTAATAGTACTACTTACATTAATTTAAAAGGGTAAAAAATGGAAAAAAAAGTTTTAATTTTATGCACAGGAAACTCTTGTAGAAGTATCATAGCAGAGGCTTTAATAAATGCAAAATGTGATGGTATAAGTGCTGATTCTAGTGGAGTAAAAGCTAGTGGAAAAGTAAACGCTAATGCTAAAAAACTCCTTGAACATAAAGGAATTTGGCAAGAGAAGTATCATTCAAAAACAATTGATACAGTAATAGATAATGAATACGATTTAATAGTAACTGTGTGTGATAATGCAAATGAAACTTGCCCTATGTTTCCCAAAAAGACTAAAGTTATTCATGTGGGATTTGAAGATCCAGATGGAAAAGATTTTGAAGCATTTAAAAAAACATATATAGAAATAGAAGAAATATTACTTCCTAAAGTAAAACATGCACTTTTATAAAAACTATTATTTTAATTTATCAATACATCTTGATAAATAAACTTTACATTAGGAGATTTTATGTTTGATTGGCTCGTAAATTTAAGTGCAATATTTGTATTTGACACTTTAAACCTTGAAAGAGGTAGCCATTTAGGTGAAGCTTTACACTTTTTTATTTATGACACTATAAAAATTTTTATACTTTTAATTACTATTATTTATATTGTTACACTTTTAAGAAGTTATTTTCCTATTGAAAAAGCAAGAGAGTATATTAGTGGTAAAAACAAGATTGTTGGTCATTTTTTAGCTGCAATTTTTGGAGTTATCACCCCTTTTTGTTCTTGTAGTGCAATTCCTTTATTTTTAGGTTTTTTACAAGCTAGAATACCTTTAGGAGTTACTTTTTCATATTTAATCTCAGCTCCACTTAGTGATGCTGTTGTTATTGCTTTACTGTTTTCACTATTTGGTTGGAAAATTGCTTTACTTTATGTTGGTATTGGAGTACTTATTGCTATTGTAGCTGGATTAATTATTGGAAGTATGAATTTAGACAAAGAGGTTTTAATTGAAGTAAAACCTATTGATGCACAATATCAAGAAGAGAAAGAACCTTTTTCTTATAAACTTAAAGAAGCATGGATAAATACTGATGATATATTTAGAAAAATATATTTATATGTAATTATAGGTGTTGGTATTGGTGCATTTATACATGGCTATATTCCAGCTAATTTTATAACAAAATATGCAGGTGGAGATGCTTGGTATGCTCCTATTGTTGGTGTATTTATGGGTATTCCTATGTATAGTAATGCAGCTGGAGTTTTGCCCCTTGTAGAAGTTTTAACTCAAAAAGGAATGCTTTTAGGAACTGCATTATCTTTTATGATGGCTGTTGTTGCTTTAAGTCTTCCAGAAGCTATGATTTTAAAAAGGGTTTTAAGTATAAAATTAATATCAATATTTTTTGGTATTGTAGGAAGTGCTATACTTCTAACGGGATATTTATTTAATGCTATTTTATAAAACTTTATTAGAAATTTTAAATCAAAAAAGGATAAAAAATGAAATTACAAATACTTGGAACAGGTTGTTCTAAATGCAAATCATTAGAAGAAACTGTAAAAAAAGCAGTTGCAAAAGTTGGTGGTTTTCACGAAGTTGAAAAAGTTGAAGATCTTGTAGAGATTATGAGTTTCAATGTTATGAGTACACCAGCACTTGTAATTAATGGAAAAGTAAAATCAAGTGGTAAACTTTTAAATGAGCAAGAAGTTATATCTTTAATGAATAGTTCTTCTTAAAATTTATATTCTTAAGCAAGTATAACTATATTCATTGTAGAATTATAAATTAAATAGTTAAAAAGGCTTTGCATATGATAAAATTTTATATTAAAAACAAACAACAAGCACTAGGGATTGAAGCCTTATCAGATTTAGAAAATTTAAAAGATGTTTATTGGATTGATATGGTTTCTCCAGCTTTAGATGTATTAAAGTTAGTAGAAAATAATTTTGATATAAAATTTCCAACAAAACAAGAAAGTCAAGAAATTGAAATAAGTTCAAGATATTGGGAAGAGAATGAAAGCATAGAAATAAATAGTTTCTTTTTACTCTTTAAAGAAGATTATGCAAAAAATGAAACTGTTTCATTTATTTTAAAAAATGAACTTTTAATCTCAATTAGATATACACAATTAAAAACTTTTGATGATATTTCTAGGAAAATAGCCTCATCTGGATTTAGAATTTTTAAAAGTGGTGATGATATTTTAAATGCTATACTTGATGTTAGAATTGATTCTGTTGCTGATATTGTAGAAGATCTTTCAAAAGAGATTACAAAACTAAGAAGACTTGTATTAACAGATTATAAAAATAAAGATGAAGATATTTTAGGAAAGATATCAAAACTTGAAGAATTAAATATGTTAATAATAGAAAACTTAAAAGATAAACAAAGAATTCTAGCTTCACTATTAAAATCTCACCTTTGCAAACAAGATATAAAAGAAGATATCTCTATTATGCTTAAAGATATTCGCTCACTTGTTGATTATACTCAATTTAATTTTGAAAGATTAGAATACTTACAAAATGTTTTCGTTGGCGTTTTAAGTATTGAGCAAACAAAAGTTGTAAAAATTTTTACAATAGTAAATGTTGTCTTTCTTCCTCCTACACTAATAGCAAGTATATATGGTATGAACTTTGCACTTATGCCTGAATTAAAATGGGAATATGGATATTTATTTTCCCTTGGACTAATGGCTCTATCAGTTATAACGCCTTTGTATATTTTCAAAAAGAAAGGTTGGATGTAAAATCTAACCTATATAAAAGTTTTTTTAGATATAATTGCGAAAAATCTTAAGGCTACTTTAAGAACACTCAATTTCAAAATATTTTAATAAAAATCCATAATAATATTTATTGCATTACAAATTAGTCTATTTAAACATCAATTTAATAAAACAAAAGTAAGGAACTAGATGGTAAAAAGGTACTTTAAAAAAGAAGAATGGTTTGGAAACATAAAGAATGATTCCTTAGCTGGTATTGTTGTTGCACTTGCACTTATTCCAGAAGCAATTGCATTTTCAATTATTGCAGGTGTTGATCCAAAAGTGGGACTTTATGCTTCATTTTGTATTGCAGTTGTAATATCTTTTGTTGGTGGACGTCCTGGTATGATTAGTGCAGCAACTGGTGCTATGGCTTTACTTATGGTTGACTTAGTAAAAGATTACGGTCTTCAATATTTACTTGTTGCGACTTTATTAACAGGATTAATTCAAATTATTGCAGGCTATTTTAAGCTTGGAAGATTTATGAGTTTTGTTCCAAGAGCTGTTGTTGTAGGATTTGTAAATGCACTTGCAATTTTAATTTTTATGGCTCAACTTCCAGAACTTATAGATGTAACATGGCATGTATATGCATTAACTGCTCTTGGATTAGCAATTATTTATCTATTTCCATATATTCCTAAAATTGGAACTATTCTACCCTCACCTTTAGTAACTATTATTATTTTAACATTAATAGTATATTTTATGGGAATTGACATAAGAACTGTTGAGGATATGGGAAAACTACCTGATACTTTACCTATATTTTTAATTCCAGATGTACCATTTAACTTTGAAACTTTACAAATAATTTTTCCTTATTCAGTTTCACTAGCTGTAGTTGGTTTACTTGAATCTTTGATGACTGCAACTATAGTTGATGATTTAACAGATACTACTAGTGATAAAAATAAAGAGTGTAAGGGACAAGGTATTGCAAATATTGTTTCTGGCTTTTTTGGTGGTATGGCAGGTTGTGCTATGATTGGACAATCAGTAATTAACATCAAATCAGGTGGTAGAGGAAGATTATCAACATTTATTGCAGGTTTTTTACTTCTTATTATGGTTGTATTTTTAAGTGATATAATATCAATTATACCAATGGCTGCCCTTGTTGCTGTTATGATTATGGTATCAATTGGAACATTTGATTGGGGTTCAATTAAAAACTTGAAAACTCTACCATTATCTACAAATATTGTTATGATTGTAACTGTAATAGTTACAGTTTATACTCATAATTTAGCCCATGGTGTAGTTGCAGGTGTACTACTTGCTTCACTATTCTTTGCTAATAAAATCTCGCACTTTATGTATTGTAACACTAGCTACGATGAAAATAAAGAGATTAAAACATATGAGTTTGTGGGACAAGTATTTTTCAATAGTGCTGATAAGTTCTATGAAACATTTGATTTTAAAGAAGTATTAGATAAAGTTGTAATAGATTTATCAAGAGCTCACTTTTGGGATGTATCTGCTGTTTATGCATTAGATAAAGCAGTTATAAAACTAAGACGTGAGGGAACAGAAGTTGTAGTAATAGGACAAAATGAAGCAAGTAAAACTATTATAGATAGATTTGGTGTACATGATAGACCAGAAGAGATTGATAAAGTAATGGGAGGGCATTAAGATGGCTTATGTATTATGTTGTGTAGATGGCAAAAACTACTCTTATTCTGCTTGTGATTATGCAGTTAAGATTTCAAATAATATGAATCTTCCTTTGAAGTTTTTAAATATAGTTGTTCACAATCATTATTCAAGTAAAGTTGATTTATCTGGAAGTATAGTTCTTGGAGAAAGAGATGATATATTACAAGAACTTGCAAAAGAAGAAGAAGAGCAAAGTAAATCTGCAATTAAATCAGGAAAAGAGATTTTAAATGAACTTAAACAAAGAGCTTCACAAACTTGTAACAATGAAGTAATTATATCTCAAATTCATGGAGAAGTTATTGATAATATTTTAGAGCTTGAAGATGAAATTGAAGCTTTAGTAATAGGTATTAAAAGCAAAGAAGAGCATGAAATTGGAGATAATGTAAAAGAGATTATTAGAAATATACATAAACCTGTACTTTTAGTAAATAGCGATTATATAGAGCCTAAAAAACTCCTTGTAGCATATAATGGTTCAAGTGAATCAAAAAAACTTTTACAACAAACATCAAGTAACCCACTATTTAAAGATGTAAAAAGAGATATAGTAAATCTTAATACCAATAAAATAGAATCAGCAACACTTCTACAAGAAGCAAAAGAGATTTATTCTAAAAAAGATTATGAAGTAGAAACAAAGACTTTAGATGGAACAAGTGAAGATTTACTTATAAACTATTTTAATGAAAATAGTTGTGATATTTTAGCAATGGGTGCATTTGGACACTCAAGGGTAAAAGAGTTCATTTTTGGAAGCTTTACATCAAAAGTTCTTTCAAAGATGAAAAAACCTTTGCTTTTATTTAGATAAGAAGAAAAGATTAAGCTTTTCTTCTTTTTAAACCATCAAATGAAAAGATTAATAAAGCTATCCAAATAAGTGTAAATGTAATAAGTTTGTTTACATTTAAAACCTCATCATATACAAATACTGCAACTAAAAATGCAACGGTTGGTCCTATATACTGAATAAACCCTAAAGCTGTTAAACTCATTCTAGTAGCAGCTGCATTAAACCATAAAAGAGGAAGTACTGTTACAAGTCCGCTTAAAGATAGTACTGTCATATCATAAGTGCTTAAAGTATTAAATACACTTTGCTCATTTTGGACTAAAAAGTTTAAGTATATCAAAGCTATTGGTAAAATAACTATTGTTTCTATAAAAAGCCCAGGAATAGATGAAATTGCAATTTTTTTTCTAACCATTCCATAAAAACCAAATGAAAAGGCTAAAGTCAATGCAATTATAGGAATTGTTCCTAGTGTTGCAAGCTGATAAACAACTGCAATTATTGCTAAAACAATTGCAATACCTTGTGCTTTATTTACCCTTTCTTGAAAAATCAAAAATCCTAAAGCAACTGTTACTAAAGGTGTAATAAAATATCCCAAGCTTGCTTCAACTATTTTATTTACAGAGATTGAATATATAAATGTAAACCAATTAATTGAGATTAGTATTGATGCAAAAATCAAATATTTCATCTTTGCAAGACTTTTAAAAATAGGTTTTAAAGTATTGAACTGTTTGCTAATAAAAAGTAAAAATACAAGCACCACAACAGAAAAAACAACCCTATGAGCTAAAATCTCAAATGGAGGAACCATAGTAATTTGCTTGTAGTACATTGGAGTTAAACCCCAAAAAAGAAAAGCACAAAGTGCATATAATAATCCTAATTTTTTTTCACTCACGATAATATCTTTTTATAATTTTTTGAAACTATAGCTAAAAGTGAGAAAAAAAGAACTTATTAAAAAATATAGTTTATTCTTTCTATTTTTTCAAATTCTATTTAGTACTCTTCTTCAATTTCATCTTTTAATACATAAATATATGTATCAATATCTAATTCATCATATCTTTCAACAGTTACTTCTTGTCTTATAAATTCAGCACCCTCAAACTCATCTAAATTATCCCAATGATTTAAAAGATTATTTGAATAAAACAAAAAACCATGAACCGTATCTTCTCCTGATTCAAGTCTTATTCCAGGATATCCCATTCCTGCACTCCAACCTGCATCTATTAGTTTTCCTTTAACTGTTGCAGGAACAAACTTACCTACAATATTTTCTAGTACATGTGCATTTGGACAGTTTGGCATTAAGGTTCCATATACAAAAAGTGTTTCACTCATGAATTATTTTTCCTTTTTTGAATCATCATTTTGCTTTGAATAATTCTATTTCTATTTTTTGCAAATATTTGCATATCTTCCACTTCATCTAGTTCATCAACTATTTCTACTCCTAAAAGTGCTTCTATAACATCTTCAAGTGTTACAATACCGCTTGTTTGTCCATATTGATCAGTTACAACAAAAAGATGTGTTTTTCTCTTTACAAATAGATCAATCAAATTAGAAACAGGGATATTTTCAGATACTTTATAAACATTCATAGCAATATCTTTTACTTTTTTGTTATCTCTATTTTCAATACTCTCTTCTAATATTGATTGATTTAAAACTATTCCTACAATATCATCAATAGTATCTTTATAAACAGGTATTCTAGAATAAATATAAATTTTATCACTATCAAGAGCTTCTTTAATAGTAGTATTTTCATCAAAAGCAAAAACTACACTTCTTGGGGTCATAACATCTTTGGCTTTTACATTTTTTAGTTTAAATAAGTTTGCAATAAGAGTACTCTCTTTTGATAAAATTGATCCTTCTTTTTCTCCCATTGCAATAATTGTCATAATTTCATCTCTTGAAATATTGTTACTACAATCTTTATTTTTTGAAATATAATTTGTAATAAAAGTTGATATCCAAACTAAAGGGTAAGACACTTTAATCAAAAAAGAGATTATATAAGCTGATGGAATTAATAGTTTTTTCCAATAAATAGCCCCTATTGTTTTGGGAATAATTTCAGAAAAATATAAAATCATTAAAGTTAAAACAAAAGCTATTAATGTTTGCCATTCATCTCCAAAAAGATTTTGTGCTTGAGCTCCAACACCTGCTGCACCCATTGTATGGGCAAATGTATTTAAAATCAGAATTGAAGAGATTGGTTTATCAATATCTGATTTTAATTTTTTTAAAATTTTTATTGCTTTTGAATCATCTTTTTTTGATAAAGATTCTATATAACTACTCGTACTTGAAAGTAAAACTGCTTCTAAAACAGAACATAAAAATGATACTAATATTGCTATTAGTAAATATACAATAAGAAGGGTCATCTTAGCCCTTTATTTGTACGCTTACGGGTTTGATACATTTTTTTTCCTATGTAAAATCTAATATCAAAGCATACTATATATAGAGTAAAAAATTAATTACTTTTATCTTTATTTGAAAAAAGAAATAACAATTGGCAAAAAAATTGCTGTAAATATGCCACTAAGACCCATAGCAAGAGCAGAAAATGCAGCTGCTTTTTGTCCTATTTCTATTGCTCTTGCTGTTCCTATTCCATGTGAAATTAAACCAAGAGCAAAACCTTTTGAAGTTTCATTTTTAATTTTAAGGACTTTAAAAATAATTGTCCCTAATAGTGCACCAATAATTCCTGTAATAATAACAAAGCCAACAGCTAAAGAAGGAATTGCTCCTATTTGTTCAGAAGTAATAATTGCAATTGGAGCTGTTATTGATTTTGTTGTCATTGATAAAATTGTTGCAAGTTTTGCATCTAAAACCCAAAGTAATCCAACTGCAATTGCAATAGAAAATACTCCTGCAATAATAAGTGTGGCAATTATTGGAATAAACAAAGACTTAATATACTTTAAATTATTAAACAAAGGAAGAGCCAAAGCAACAGTAGCAGGTCCTAAGAAAAAGTGAATAATTTTAACACCTTCAAAATACTCTTTATAAGAAGTATTAGTTAATAAAATCACACTCATAATAATAGCATAGGCTATTATTATTGGTTGAAGTAAAGTATTTTTATTAAATTTTTCATAAACAATAATTCCAATTTTAAAAGAAGCCAGTGTCAAAATAAGCCATGTTAGTGGTGTTGTATGAATATATTGTATTACTGCATCAAAGTTCATTTTTTGCTCTTTTTTCTGTCAAATAATCCATAAGTTTTGCACTAAAAGCTAATGCTATAATTGTTCCTAAAACAAGTGAAATCAATATTGCCCAAAACTCTTTTTGCAAAATATCTGCTTGAGTTATTATTCCCATTGCTGCTGGAATAAAAAGCATTGGAAGATATTTTAAATGAATAAATACTGCATTATCTAAACTTTTAAAACTACTTTTTCTTATCATTAAAAATAAAAGTAAAAGTATCATTCCTATTACTGGGCCTGGAATAAGGAGTGAAAATAACTTAGTTATGCACTCACCCAAAAATTGGAATAGAAGTAAAACAATTATTCCTTTTAACATTTACCATCCTTTAAAAAATAAAATTATACTTTTTTATATACATTTTGTCAATTTATAAATATAATATAGACTTTTTGTATTTTAAGTATCTTTTATAGTATTATGCATTTATGAATAAAAAACTACAAATACACAAAACAACTTGTGATGCAATTGCAAAACTATTTTATCCAAATGTTGAAGTTGTATTACATGATACAAATGAAGAGAAACTAGTTCATATTAGCAATGCCTTTTCAAAAAGAGAAGTAGGCGATAAGATGCTAAATGATGTAAAAGATATAAAATCTTTAAAATCAGATATTGTAGGTCCTTATGAAAAAGTAAATTTAGATGGTAAAAAATTAAAAACAGTTTCTTCTATAATAAGAGATGAAGATAATGAAGTAATTGGAATAATGTGTATAAATTTTGACATTAATACATTTGAAAATATATTTCATTCACTAAAGAATTTTTTAAATATAGAAAACAGTGAAGAAAAACCAAATCTATTATTTACACAAGATTGGAAAAGTCACACAAATACAATAATAAATAACTATTTAAAAACTAACAATAAAAATTTAAAAAATTTAAAAATAAAAGAAAAAAAAGAGTTGATTTTGTATTTAAATAGTGAAGGTATTTTTTCAATTAGAAATGTAATATCATATTTATGCGATATATTAAATATATCAAGAGCTACTATTTATAAATGGTTAAAAGAGAAATAATTCACTATTCCTATCAATAAAAAATAGCTCATCTATAAAAGTCTTAAAAATGTCCTAATCTAGCTGTATAATTATGAATTTATGCAAAAAAAATGTATAATTATAAGCATAAAGCCAAAAAGGACTTAACATGAAAAACATGACAATTAGAACTAAGCTTATACTAATTATAGTTTTTACTATAATTTCAGTAGCAACAATGATTGCAATAAAATCTATTCATTCTTTAAATAGTTTAACAAAAGAGAATATAGCAGACTATAGAAAAACTGCTTATAATGTAGAAGAGGAAACTTTAGCTTCTTATACAAACTTTGCAAAAAATATCCTTGAGAACTATTATAAACAATCTGATGTTGAAAAAATAAAAGATAATATAAAAAATAACCTTGATAAACAAACAGATTTTTTATTTAAGATTTTAGAAAAGCTTTATAGTGAATTAAGTGGTAAAGTCCCAGATAAAGAATTAAAGAAAATTTTATTAGATGCTATTGCAGGAGCTAGATATGGAGTAAATCAAGATTATTTTTTCGTCTATAATGAAAATGCAATAGTTTTAAAGCATCCAATAAATCCTACAAAAGAGGGGAAAAGATATCCAAAACCTCATATTCTAAACTTTATTAAATTAGCAATTGAAAATGGCGAAGGTCTAGTTTCATATGAACAAACAGTTCCTAATAAACCACCAAGACAAAAAGTATCTTATGTAAGAATGTTCAAACCTTTTAATTGGATAATAGGTACAGGTGCATATATAGATGATATATCTGAATCATTAAAGAAAAAAGCTTTAGAAGAAATATCTGAATTAAAGTTTGGTGAAAATGGATATTTCTTTATTTATGATTATAAAGGTACTAACTTAATGCATCCTGCAAAACCTGAGTTAGTAGGTAAAAATATAATAAATCTAAAAAGTAAAAAAGGTATTTATTTTATAAAAGAGTTAGTAAATGCAGCTAAAGAAGGTGGGTCAATTGTAAGATATGATTTTCCAAAACCAGGAAGCAATGAAGAGTCAGAAAAATTAGGCTATGCCTCAGGTTTTGATCCATGGCAATGGATGATAGGAACAGGAGTATATACAGATAAAATTGAAGGTCATATTAAAACAATGGAAGAAGAAGCATCAGATAAAATTTTATCTATTGTTTTTGGGATTGTTTTAATTGCCTTTATTATATCAGTACTTATAGCTCTATTTGTTATTTTCTTTATAAATAATCAAATTAATAAACCTTTAAATAAGTTTCAAAATGGCTTATTGGATTTTTTCAAATATATAAATAAAGAAAAAGACAATACTGAAAGAATCGATATTATTACAAAAGATGAAATAGGACAAATGGCAACTATTGTAAATGAAAATATCGAAAAAACAAATAAGTTATTAGACCAAGATTATAAATTAATCGACAATGTAAAACATATAGTTTCAGAAGTAAATGCAGGGAATTTAGAAAATAGAGTTACTATAAAAACAGAGAATAAAAGCTTAGAGGATTTAAAACAAAACCTAAATGAAATGCTTGATTCTATCTCTTCAAAAATAAACAATAACTTTATAGATATAGATAAATCCTTAGTAGAGTTTAAACAGATGAACTTTACACATAGAATTTCAAATCCAAAAGGTGAAGTTGCTATTGCTCTTAACTCTTTAGCTGATACTATAAATGAAATGTTAGTTAAAAATAAAACTAATGGTATAAACTTAAGAGAAAACTCTAAAAGTCTTCTAGAAACAGTTACTATTTTAAGTACTTCTTCAAATGAATCTGCTTCAAACTTAGAAGAAACAGCAGCAGCACTAGAAGAGATAACAAGTACAATAATAAATAACTCAGAAAATGTAGCAAAAATGAGTAATTACGCAAAAGAGTTATCAACTTCTGCAAAAACAGGACAAAATTTGGCAAATGATACTACAACTGCCATGGATGAGATGAATGAACAAACACAAGCAGTTGCAGAAGCAATAACAGTAATTGATCAAATAGCATTTCAAACAAATATCTTAAGTTTAAACGCAGCAGTAGAAGCAGCAACAGCAGGTGAAGCTGGAAAAGGTTTTGCAGTTGTAGCAGCAGAAGTAAGAAACCTTGCAAGTAGAAGTGCAGAAGCTGCAAATGAAATAAAAAGAATAGTAGAAAATGCGACAAGTAAAGCAAATGAAGGTAAAAGCATAAGCTCAGAAATGATTAAAGGTTATGATAATTTATTGGAAAATATCAGAAAATCAACAGAAATGATTAATGAGATAACAACAGCTAGTAAAGAACAAGAATCAGGAATCACTCAAATAAATGATGCAGTAACACAACTAGACCAACAAACTCAAAAAAATGCAAGTGTAGCAAGTCAAACAAATGATATAGCTATAGAAACAGAAAAAATTGCAACAACAATTTTAGAAGATGTTGAAGAAAAAAAATTTATTGAGAAATAATAATTTCCTAGCACTATAAAAGTGCTAGGAAATAAACTTTAATCTAACTTTTGTACTATTTTAACTTCATTTGGATCCAAAGAATAACCTAATCCTTTTACTATTTTTATAGATCCTTCTGGGATTTTTTTTCTTAATCTTTTAACTAAGGCTCTAATATTTGTTAAAGTAGTTGGTTCCCCTTCCCATACATACTCTTCAATTTCATCAAAACTAAATACTCTATTTATATCTTTTCCTAAAAGTTCTAAAAATAAAATCTCTTTTTTTGCTAATTTTATATCTTCATCATCTCTTACTAAAGAGTGTTTTATATAATCAAATACTGCATTATCTTTAAATTTTAAAAGTTTTGCTTCATTATGGCAAAGTTTTTTAATTTTATGAATTAATTCATACATAAAAAAAGGCTTTTTTAAATAATCATCACATCCCATTTCATAAGAAGTTTGAATCTTATCAAGTTCATAGTTTGAACTAATAATAATAACAGGAACTGTTAAATTATATAATCTAAAAGATTCCAAAACAGAAATTCCATCAAGTGATGGAACATTTATATCCAAAATCAAGCATTGATAACCATTTGTACAATTATCAAGAGCTTCCTCCCCATCTGTAAATATATCAACAATATAATTTTCACTTTTTAAGGCATTGGCTACTAATGTAGCAAGCCTTTCATTATCTTCTAATAGTAGTATTTTCATAATTTGCTCCTAACTTAATACTAAACATAGCTCCATTATTAGTATTTT
>ERZ794982.116-NODE-116-length-29531-cov-14.764351_pt1 | contig 29531 bp, 23 predicted proteins | sample MGYA00433071_ERZ794982 | MGnify/ENA primary metagenome ERZ794982 (study PRJEB30140, sample SAMN00862574) | bioreactor metagenome | study: EMG produced TPA metagenomics assembly of the Bioreactor inoculated with sediment Metagenome (bioreactor metagenome)...
CGCTTCGCGCTTGCCTATCGGCCGTCGCAAAAGGAAGGATTTCCTTTTGCGGATCCTTTTCCCTTGCCAATCTTTCGAGGGAAAAGAATTCGGCGAAAACATGGGTTTTCGCCGGGAGCTGATAAGCGACCGCAGCTTGACTGCGCCCCCTCGGAGGCCGACGCGCAAGCGTCGAGTAGCCGTGAGAGAAAAAGAGCTAAGGCGACAAGGGTGTTGCAAAACGTTTCCTGCTCTACCTCTGAGCTACACTGCCATGGCTTTAAGAAAAGAATGGTGGCAGTGGCGGGATTCGAACCCGCGACCTGGCGATTAGAAGTCGATGTAGTTCTGCAGGCATTCGCCCTAACCAATTTCAAATGTTCAAATCAGGCGACAAGGTGTTGAGGAGACACAAGCCAGGCGCGCCACGATCATTGATCTCTGTTTTCCTGGTCCGTGATGTAGTCTCATCGGCATTCGCCCTGTGTCAGATTTGGCAAGGAAGGGCAGGCGACAAGAGAGAAGGAATGGTTTTGGATGCCCCGTTCGGGCCGAAGCCTGTTTGAGCAAAGCTCGTCCAGACTTTTGAACGCACGCCTAGAGGGGAGTTGAACCCACTGAACATCCGGTTTGTGGCGGCAATGTAATTCCTTCGGCATTCGCCTGCTTACTTCCAAGTCAAAGTCTAACGCAATTCTATCCTTTCAATTTCGCCGACCACATATTCGGCGCTTGATCTGTCCTCTGCAAAAGCAGCGATCTGTTCGAAGACGGCATCAGAGAAGCCCCCTATATTCAGGACGTCCGGGCGGGATTTGGCCTGGCTTGTCCCGTAAGGGGCAATGTCGATGCAGACCAGTTTCGCCTTCGGGTTCCGCTTCTTGAGTGTCGTCCATCTGCCCATCATGCTCGTTCCGTAGTTGCCCCCTCTGCTCTGGTCTGCCCAGGACTGGTTGTCCGAAACCATGATGACCAGATCCGGTGCCTTCTGCCTTTTGTTCAGCCAAGCCAATGGTGCAGAGCAGTTTGTACCTCCACCGGCCAGCTCGGCCAGCCTTTGCGCATTGGTCAGGATGCTATCCCGTGGTTCCAATGAAACCTCTCGCACATCGAACTCAAACGGCAAGATTTCTGCTGATTTGTTCTGGCGCAAGACCGCTGCGCTCACCAGGGCTGCGATATCGACAAAGCGTGTGGACGTGGTTGCCGTGCCGCGTGTGCCGGTGACAGGCCATGTCATGGAGCCCGAGACATCGGGACAGACCACGACTTTGCCGTCAAAGGCAGGCACATTGGAAACCGCAATCTCCATGGCGTCATGCAAGGCCTCGCGGATTTGCCGTGGCATTTGCATGGACAGCGCCTGATAGGTCGTCATCAACTGGTAAGGAAAGGCATTGGCTTTTCTCACGCGTGTTTCATCACTCACTATCCTTGCGACATCTGCAACCACCTGCTCATCTTCAAAGGCACCATGGCGCAAGAAGGTGTTCAGGTTCATGCGGACCATGTTCCAGCTTCCGCGCCGGGCGATTGTGGCCCAATCTTTTGCTGACAGCGGCAAGCTGGTCAGCATCTGAAAGGGAACATCGGGCACCATGCGGCCTTTTGGGTCTTCCTTATAGGCCACATAGTCGCGCACCTGTTCTGGCAGATTTTCTGCCGCACATGGTTTGCCGATCAGCCAGCGATACAGGGCTTCACGCTCTGCATTGCGTGGCTTTGGATGCACCATCTTGATCACATCAGCCAGAGATGGAGATTGGCCAACGCTCGCCTGCAACAGCTGATAGTCGCTGGCGCTGTTCAACCATGCCTGCACCAAAGCCTTTGGCCGTGTGCCAAGAGACTTCCGCCCGGTCTGACCAGAGCGCATGATCTGCACGAAATTGCGCAGCATTTTGCCGTTGGTCACCACCTCGCCAAAGGCGCGAGACAAAAGCACCGGATCGCGAGATGCCAGCACGGCCAGCAGCAAAGCGGGCATATCTTTCATCTTGCCGTTTTGGCGGGCATAGATGGCTGTCTTTGCCAGAAAGTCATCGCTGACCTTGCTCGCAGCTGTCAGCACTGCCTGCAATTCCTGCTCGGCATTCTGATAATGCAGATCACCAATCGTGCCGGTTACGGCCAATTGTGCCAGCTTGTGCCGGTCGTCATATTCATAGGCCCGGCCTCCAGCCAGATTGTGGCTGACGGTCTTGTTTGAGAAGCGTCCTTTGAATGACGCGAACAAAGATTTATGTGCCATCGGTTTGACCCTTTCTCTTTTTCTCTTACCGGCTATTCGGCGCTTTGCGCCGGCCTGCGAGGGCACGGGCCTTCCTTGTCGATACGCTTGTCATCTCGCCTTAGCTCGATGGCGTATCTTGTCTGTGCGCTTGCCTATCGGCCGTCAGAAAAGGAAGGATTTCCTTTTCTGGATCCTTTTCCCTCGCTGATTTCTCAAGAGAAAAGAATTCGACGAAAACACTTGGTTTTCGTCGGGAGCTGATAAGCGACCGCAGCTTGACTGCGCGCCCTCGCAGGCCGACGCGGATGCGTCGAATTGCCGTGAGAGGAAAAATTCGTAAGAGAAATAATCTCTTCAATTTCGATGAGCCAAGAATGCAGTAGGGTGTTTGCCCGAAAAATAGAAAAGTGAAAAATTACTAAGATATTGATTTATTTGATGTATAAGTGATTCTGTAAAAAGAGGTGGCGAAATTTATGATAAAAATATATCGTCTTTTATAAATTTATATCACTTGAGTGAATTTCATGAAAAAGGCCTCTGCATTATGAGGCTTTTTGTGATCTGACGCGGAAATGTGAAGCTGAGGATCGGAACATAGGCAGGGCTTAAGCGCGTTCCCGAAAAGTTGCAGACTTTTCGGACAAGAATTCGCTCAAAGGACGAGAACCGGAAGCGAACATTGACAAAGTCAGAGGGCAAAAGGACCACCATGCAGGGGTCTTTGAAAAAGAATGTTGTGATCGGCTTCTTGGGCACCCAGCTGGATGCAGGCAAGAAGCGGCGATGGCGGCCATCGGTGGCGGTGACGCAGCATGGGCATTTTCCGGTGCATCGGCTGGAGCTGCTGCACGACCGAAAATTCTCTCGTTTGGCCCATAAGGTGAAAGAGAATATTGAAGGGGCCAGCCCGGCGACCGAGGTTTTGCTGCAAGAGGTGGATCTCGATGACCCTTGGGATTTTCAGGAGGTCTATGGCGCGCTGTTCGACTTTGCCAATGGCTATGGCTTTGACGAAGAGCGCGAGGATTATTATCTGCATCTGACCACCGGCACCCATGTGGCCCAGATCTGCTGGTTCTTGCTGGCCGAGTCCCGTCATGTGCCCGCCAAGCTGGTTCAGACATCACCGCCCCGTGGCGAAGGTGACGAAGATCATGGCTCCTATTCCATCGTCGATCTGGATTTGCGGCGTTATGATGCCTTGCAGCAACGCTTTGATCTGATTGCGCAGGAATATAATGCGCTTTTGAAATCGGGTATTGAGACCCGCAATGCCGCCTTCAACAGCCTGATAGAGCGTATAGAGCTGGTGGCCAGTCAGTCCGATGCACCCCTGTTGCTGATGGGGGCGACGGGCACTGGCAAGAGCGAGCTGGCGCAAAAGATTTATGAGCTGAAATTGCAGCGCCGCCGGGTCAAGGGCCGCATGGTGCATGTCAATTGTGCCACGCTGAAGGGCGAGCGGGCCATGTCCAGTCTGTTTGGCCATCGGCGGGGGGCGGTGGGCACCGGCAATTCCGACCGGCGCGGCCTGTTGCGTGAGGCGGATGGCGGGGCTCTGTTTCTGGACGAGATTGACGAGTTGGGGCTGGATGAGCAGGCGATGATCTTGCATGCGGTCGAGACCGGGCGCTTTCTGCCTGTTGGCTCGGATCATGAAATCACCAGCCGCTTTCATCTGATTGCAGGCACAAACCAGAATTTGGGTGCGCTGGTGGCCAAGGGCAAATTCCGCCCAGATCTTTATGCCCGGCTGAATTTATGGACCTTTGCGCTGCCATCGCTGGCCGAGCGGCGAGAGGATATCGAACCCAATATCGAATATGAGCTGAACCGCTGCGAGACCTTGCTTGGCACCCGCTTTGGCTTCAATGCCGACGCCTATGCCCGTTATTTGCGCTTTGCCACATCGCCCGCCACGCTGTGGCCGGGCAACTTTCGCGATCTTGGGGCCTCCATGCAGCGGCTTTGCACGCTGGCCCCGCGCGCTCGCATCACGCTGGCCTCGGTTGAGCAGGAGATCGAGACCCTGCAAGCCCATTGGGAAAGTGCCAGGCAAGATCCGGATGCGGAGCTTTTGAGTTCTGTCCTGGGGGAGGAGGCGAAGCTGCTGGACCCGTTCGATCGGGTCCAGCTTGCCTATGTCATTCGCACCTGCCAGCAAAGCCCCAGCCTCAGCGCCGCAGGCCGCAGCCTCTTTGCCGCCTCTCGCGAGAGCCGCAAAAGCAAAAACGATGCGGACCGCTTGCGCAAATATCTGGAGAAATTTGGCCTCTCCTGGGCTGAGGTCAGTGAGGGGTGAGGCTACAGATCGAGCGCTTCCTTTAGCCAGGTGTCGATCTGTAGGGCGCTTTGCTGAGCGTTTTGTTCCAGCATCAGATCATGGCCAGCATCGGGAATGGATAGATAATCGGCACCATAATGGTTGGCCGCGCGGCGAGATGCTGCGTCGGGGATGATGGCGTCCTCTTCTGCGCCAAGCCAGAGCATGGGCATGGACCCGGCGGCTGGGGGTGTCCAGATAGGGGCGCGATGTTGCATCAAGACGATCTCGGATTCCGGGCCAAGCTCGGGTCTCAGCTTTTGTGCAGCCTCATCATTGCCCTTGGTGAAGAACCATTTGCGAACGGCCTGATCATTTCGAAACTGAAAGCGCCAGCCGAGAAAGGGTGAGAGACATGTGCCCAACGGATCAATCTTCATGGCATTCCAAAGGCTGTCCTTGAGGATGTCATGAGACGTCCAGGATGCGACCAGCACCATGGCCGGGAGTGGGCCGACATATTTCAGATACCATTGGGTCAGTGCGCCACCCATGCTGTGACCCATCAGGATTGGTGGCGTGTCATGGCGCTGGATCTCATCTGCCAGAAAACGAAGATAATAGGCCAATGAGCACTCTGGTACAGTCCTTTGCTCTGGAGAACGGCCATGGCCGGGCAGCGAATGGGCATGACTTTCCCAGCCACATTCGGCAAGCCAAATTTGCCAATCCCGCCAGCAGGAAGCGCTATGCCACATGCCATGTTGCATGACCAGAGCCGGACGTTTGGATGGTATGGATGGTTTGACCACGACCCGCTCGATACCGTCTTCAATGCTGTGAGACAGGGACCAGCTATCCGTTTTCTGCTGCTCAATGGTGATGGACTTGCTGCCGAGCAGCTCGTTCTTGCTGGATTGATAATCCGAGAGAGGGTCCACAGAGGATAATCGTTTGATCGTTGAAGGGCTCAGCATCTTTTTCTTTGTGACAAGTGGATAGTAAGATTGTGCGTTCCGGGTTCAAAGGAAAACGTGGCCATATGGTTTTCATTCAACAGACAGGTATGGCCACCCGGCAGATAGTCATAGCATGATCTATCCGCTGGGTGGGACCTAATCGATATCAGCTTGCTCTGACCTGTTGAATGAATTTGCCGACTTCGTCTTTCAGGATGGAGGCCTGTTGGGCGAGTTCGCCCGCAGCTGATTGGACCTGGGCTGACGCGGCGCCTGCTTCCTGGGATGCGTCCGAGACCGCCCTGACATTGTCATTCACCACTTGTGTGCCCTCTGCGGCCTGATGAATGCTGTCGGCAATTTCGTGGGTGGCTGCATTTTGCTCTTCCATGGCCGCTGCAATGGCCGAGGAGATTTCATCCACCTGCTGGATCACATGGCTGACCTGTTCCATGGAAAGGGTCGCTTGCTGGGTGGCGTTTTGAATGCCGGTGATTTGCTGCGCAATCTCGTCGGTTGCCTTGGCGGTTTGGCCTGCCAGATCCTTGACTTCTCCGGCGACCACGGCAAAGCCCTTGCCGGCTTCTCCGGCGCGTGCTGATTCAATGGTTGCGTTCAGGGCGAGCAGATTGGTCTGCTCTGCGATGGTGGAGATCATCTCGACCACCTCGCCGATCTTGTTGGCTGTTTCCGCCAGCAATTGCATCTGGCCGTTGGTCTCATCCACCTTGGTCACGGCATCTCTTGCCGATTGCGATGCCTGTACCACCTGCTGGCTGATCTCGGCTATGGTCGAGGTCATTTCCTCGGTGGCCGTGGCAACCGTCTGCACATTGGAAGAGGTTTGCTCGGACGCGGCAGAGGCTGCTGTGGCCTGAGAGGAGGTTTCCTCGGAGACGTCTGCCATGCTTCTGGCGGTGGTGCTCAATTCGGTCGATGCAGAGGAGACCGCATTCACGATGCCGCCGACATGGCTGTCAAAATCGTCGGCCATTTGCAGCATCATGGCATGTTTTTCTTCTTCTGCGCGCTGTTTGGCAGTGGCCTGCTCGGCCTCCAGCTCGCGGGCGCGAATGCCATTCTGCTTGAAGACCTCAACGGCCCCAGCCATCTGGCCCAATTCATCTCCACGGCTTTTGCCCGGCACATGAATGGTAAAGTCATTGCGTGCAAGTTTGTCCATGACGCTGGTCAGATCGAGAACCGGCCTGGTGATGCCGCGAGAAATGACAAAGGCTGCAATCAGGCCGAACAGAACAGCCAGTGCACCGACAATCATCATGGCATTTTCAGCATCAAGCAATGTATTGCTTACATCTTGCAGAAGAATTTTCTCGTCTTTTTGGGCAGAGGCTTCGATGGCATTGGTATTTGCCATCATCTGCGTCGCGCCATTGTCCAGAATGGATTTGCGGATCTTGTTGCGTCTGAAGATGATTTCTGTCAGTTCGTTGAAAGATGCTTGATATTTGGGTGCGGATTTCTGGACTTTTGCCAAAAGGGCCCGGCGTGACGGATTTTCCAGGCTGGCTCCGAGATCGGTCAGTTTCTGCCCCAGGGCGGCCAGCTCCTGATTGGCCCGATCCATGCTTTCCTTGCTGTTGTCGTCGAGAAATTTCATTACATACAGACGAGCAAGCAGCAAATGCTCCTGAGCCACGCCAGCAAGACTGGCGGATTCATAATCATTGGCGTCAAAGGCGCCTTCGCGGATCTGGGTGAGCCAAATGCGGATATCCATGCCGGAGACCGACAGATCCGAGTAGAGCAATTCATTACGCCGATCAAGAAGGGTGGCTATTTCCGAGAAACCCTGACCATAGTCATTCATTTGTCTGGAAACGCGGCTTAGAAGTTCCACCCGTTCGGGTTTGAAGATTTCACCTTTGGCTTGCTTTGCCAATGCATCCAGCTTTGCAAAGTTTGTTTCGAATAGGGATTTTTCCTTAGTATCAGAGGTTGCCAGAAACTCCCGTGCGGCCAGTTGTGTTTCAACGACTGAACGCTGGATAGCGGAAACCAGGCGGGAGTCACCCGCCATGTCTTCATATTTCAGAAAACTGTCATCCAGGTTTCTCAGCTCCATGATGGAAAAGAAACCAAGGCCGACCATTGTGGTCAGGACAAGTCCAAAACCCGTGTAAATTCTGGGGCCTATCTTTAATTTGGAAAAGAGAGAAGAAGATTTGGAACTGGTGAGATCTTTGGCGTTTTTGTGCGCGCCATCGATGCTTGCCCGCGTGTCCACGCTCATCGAGTTATGCGACATTTTTTAAAGAGCCTTAATTGAAAGTGAGACTGATCCGTCTCAAGGGTAGGGTGTTATATACACCCCCATTCTGTGCTCTCGTTAAGTTAACAAGGACTTACCAAAACTTGTCCAAAAGAGAAGGTGGTTTTGTATGTTCGCAATTCAAGATATTGTTTTGTCGACATTTCCCCTCAGACGTGTGATCAATTTGTGCCATTTTGTCGCACCCTGCAAAAGACTATGGATTGTTACATGATGCGCTTCGTGATCCGGTATCCATCTGAATTGTCGGCGACAATTCGTCTGCTCAATGAGCCAGATTCTTCATTTTTGTCTGGAATTCTGTGTCTTCCTCGGTCACCTTGGCAAAGGCCGGACGGGTGGCGCAGCGCTGGATCCAGCTTTGTATGGCTGGTGCCTTTGGGGCCATGACGGGGAACCAGATGAAGGGGGCGGCGATGAGGATGTCGGCTGCCGAGAAATGATCGCCCAGCAGGAAAGGGTGCTTGCTGAGCTGATCATTGAGGCAGGCTTCCATCTCGTCAAAGCCACGGAAGGTGGATGTGAAAAGATCGTCGGCTTTCATGGACGACATATGCATGGTCAGCACCGGCTCGATGACGCCGCCATAATAATGCAGCCAGCTTAAATAGGCCCCGCGCTCCTTATCGCTGATGCCGGGGGCGAGGCCAGCATCGGGGAAGAGATCGGTGAGATATTGCACAATGGCACCGGACTCGCGGATCATCACGCCGTCATGCTCCAGCAGGGGGACTTTGCCCTCAGCATGGGGGCTTTTCGGGGCGGATTGGCCGGGGCGGATGGAGACCAGTTCCAGCTGGACCTGATTGCGGGCGCCGAGCTCTTCCAGCAGCCAGAGAATGCGGGTGGAACGAGTTTGTGGGCAATGGTATAGACGGATCATCGGGGCCTCTTCATTTGCTTTGTAGCGCCGTAAAGCGCGTCTCTTTTGATTGTCCTTACAATCAAAAGCAAAAGATTCGCTCAAATAAGGAGTTAGGCATGTAAGGTGAATATTATTCACCGCAACATGATCTAACGCGTGGTGGGGAGGGGCTCTTGGAAAAAGCCGACAAAATCACATTGGTTGAACGGGAACTGCCCATCACACGCGGCGTGGTGGTGGATGACCCGACCCGCAAATATCTGTCCATCAAGCAGTTTCTGCCCTCTCAGCCCGATCTTGTGCCATGGCTGGAGCATGTCTGGATGGTGGCTTGGGATATGCCGGGCGGGCAACAGCATATGCAGCGCACGGTGCCGTTTCCGCTGTTCAATCTGGTGGTGGATCAGCGTCGGGGCTCGGCATTGTTTGGCTGTACGCGCAGCTATTTTGAATATCCCTTGCAAGGCTCCGGCTGGGTGGTTGGCTTTCGCTTCAAATCCGCTTTTCAAGGGGCCTTTCATGACGGTCCAGCGGTGGAACTGACTGATGGCTTTGCCCCCGCAACCAGCTTCCTTGCGCCAGACATCTTGCAGCCTTTGGAAGGTGTGAATTGGAGACTGCCTACGAGGGAGGATATCGCCGCCAGTTTGCGCAATTTGTGCGATGTGGCAAAGACGGTATCCGATGTTGCCCGGCGTGTGAACCAGATGACCGCCTTCATCGAGGCGCATGGGGATCTGTTTCGTGTGGCTGATCTGGCGACAGAATTCAGCCTTACCGAGCGGACGTTGCAACGGCAATTCGAAGCCCATCTTGGCATGACGCCCAAAGCGGTGATCGAGCGCTTTCGCATCCATAACGCCCTTGCCAATTGCGCAAGCGGTGAGGAGACTTTCTCGGACCTTGCCTTGCAGCTTGGCTATTTCGACCAATCCCACTTCATCAATGCCTTCAAACGCATCGTCGGCTGCTCCCCAGCCGATTATGCCAAGCGATTGAGAGAGACGGATAGCGAGGGCTGATGACAACGAACAGTTCAATCTTACGATTGCATGCTTTGGAGATCACAAGGTCCTGTCTGACAATAAAGGAATGCTGCACAGTCCAATGAGTTGCATCTCTTGGATAAGAAGCTCAAAATTCTTTCCGTATAAAAATGCAGGCAAGGTGGTGGGAAAGATCCCAGTCACCTTGCCTGCTCCACGTCCCCCAGGAAATCAAAATATCAATTCAACGGGATGGTCAGGCGAACCTTGCCGCCATAGGCCTGATATTTGTCGACACCAATGCCATCATGGAAGGATGACATGTTGAACAGCCAGTCATTGGCCGTCTTGATACCGAGACCTGCATCCAGACGGGCTCTCAAGCTGCCCTCTTTCAGGGCGGAATTCTGAGAGCTGTCATTGCCGGACATCTTGAAGTCCCACAAGCCCGATGCCGATACGAAAGGCGTCAGGCGCACACCATTGTCCAGTTCCGTGACCAGCGTGAATTTGGGACCAAAGCGGATTTCCCCGACGCTATAGGTCTGCCCCTCGACGCGAGAGCCATTGCTGTCGATATAGCTGTCCTGTGTCTCTTCGAAATAGGTAGCCCGCAAAAATGGATTGAAGGCAACACGGGTCATCTGATCAAGACTGCTCAGAAGGATATCACCCTCTATTTGACCGGTGGCAATCCAGCGGGTGGTATCGAAGCGATCCTTGTAGGTGCCGGTCGGAGAGATCTTGTTGTTGGATTGGCCCCAGGCAATGCGGGCTTCATAAAGCAGGCTGTGACCGGGAAGGCGACCGGCAATATAGGGTCCGGCCATCCAGCCCGTCCCGTCAACAGAGCTTGCGCCATTTTTCTCGGAGACGGAATCATATTGCGCCATCGCTCCGACAATCAGGTTCGGATTGACAAAATAATGCGCACCAAGATAGGCAACAATCGTATCTGCCTTGGACTGATTGAGCTTGGCACGAGAGGCATAAAGCTGTGTCCAGACATCAAAGCGGTTCTGGGGTATGCCATAATCTTTGCTGTTGTCGAGAGCATCGATGTTATCCAACCCCGCATTGGCACGATTGGCCGCCTCTGGCGCTGCATAGGATGAAGCATGCGCGGCTTCCACAGACTGATCAATGGCTGCAAGCCCATTGTCATGGCCGGCTTCTGCTGCCTGTCTGGCGGCCTGAATGCGTGACAAGGAGGAGGAGAAAGCAAGATCCATACGATCTGCATTGGCAGACAATCCCAAATTCCCCAGAGGGCCGCCACCGGCAAGATTGGACCCGTCAATAAAACCGGACAGAGACGGCTGATGGTTCAGGACATGGGTGGCACGGTTCTGAACGAAGGACCGGATTTTGCGGACCGTTGCCTCATTTGAACTGCCGCGCACCACCACCCGGGCCGCAGCCTGATTGTCTACACCCCCTGGTTCGCTTTGTACAACACCAGCCGCGATATCAATGGTCACATCGCTATCACTGGATGGCTTGATAAGAATGGAATAATTCTGCCGATCAGTATGGCCTACACCCTCAACTATGGACCCATTGCCGATACTGATATCGCTTTCGTCCAAAACGTTCACAGACTCAGAGAAGTGGATTGATACATCAAATAATTCACCTTTATGGCTTTCCGGCGCATCAATCTGCACCGTCGGGCCCTCGGCCGGCTGTGGGGAGGATATCGGACCAGCAACTACTTCGGTATCAGTAGCTCCCTTGATTGCATATTCATAATCAACCCCTCCAAAGGTATATTTGAAGCCAAGATAGTCAGCACCCGCAAAAAGATTTGCGGTCGGATTAGGAATTGACACGCCAGTCACGGGACCAGTGAAGCAACTGTTAATATCAGCAGAAGTCATTGCGCCTGAAAAAAAATAAGTTCTACTTCCACCGTAATAAACACTACTGCCAGCAATTTTGTCATCGAATCCTGCTTGCAGCGCAACTCGAGCGTTACCGCTGGGTGAATAATCAATCTGAACCTCACAACCACGATCACCAATTGGCTTGACCTCGCTATACGGACTCCCCCCACCAAAAGCGATGGCACTTTGGGCACTGATCGCAATTACGCCTGCGGCAACGAGGGGCAGCAACATGGCCCTTAACATCTTCATGGAAACCTCCTTGTGCTCATGCCAAAAGGGCCATTTTGTCAATTTCGAGCCTGTGCTGCGCCGCGCAAAACCGTACGCTGCTGCATCAGACAAAGCTTTATGAAAGGAGAGGTAGGCCCGACCCGAAGATCTGAACCAATCGGCAAATTCTGACATGATCAACCCGCATTTCCTGATCAGCCATCATGTCGTCAGGTTCGCCCAAGGCATCCCGCATTGGAGTATTTGGCACCACGGAACAAAGCTGTCCGCTCAGCCCGCAAAATGAAGACTGCGCCATACTCTGGTCGTAAAAATACGGATGCAAACAGCGAGGAAACTTGCCGTAACATCATGATTTAGCTGTGATTCTCGATAAGAATTGTGGAATCGAAAATGGATGGAAATCGGCATGATGAACACATCTCGATGCGCCAAAAACCAATCAAATCTCGCCAAACAGCCTTTGATGGCTGTTTCATGAGCCATACTTTATGCTAATCGAAAAAGGGGGCGAATTTGCAGGATGGACCAATCAAAGATGAGTAGAAGAAGATATCAGGCCGGACACGAAATCATGGTTTGTTGCGCCATTTTGGGTGTCGAGTTGGAGGTGGTTTTCAAGAAAGCAGGAATAGCCTGTGAACCAGATCGTGTGAAACAACTCACCCTTACAGCCAAACAATGTGCAGCCGCTTTCTATGCTCTGATCACCGAATATGGAAAAGAAGATTTCTATCTCAAACTGGCCGAGGGCTTTTCAAGTGTTCCTTACGGTGCGACCATGTATTCCTTCGCTGCAAGCGCAAACATAGAAGAAGGATTGCAACGCCTGGCAAAGATCAAGGCGACCATTCAGCCGGTCAACTGGGACTTGAGACTGACGAAAAAGAATTGCCAGCTTCATATCTTTGAGCTGGACCCATTTTTTCCCATCAATGGACTGTCAGGCATTCTGTCATTTCTCTGGATCATATTGATCGGTCGAAATTATAGCTTGCAGAATATAAAGCCCCAGCGCGTGATCTTGTCGTCCCCGATCCCCTTGCATGAACAGGCCGAGGAGAAAATAGGCTGCAAGATTGAAATTGGCTCCGAAAACATATTGGAGCTGGACAAGGCAACATCGAAATTGCCGCTTCTGACCGATGGCGGCTTCATGGGCTTTGCCTATGATAAGGAAGCTGAACGCAGATTGGACACCACATTGGGAGAGAGCCAGTTTTCGGAAAGAGCTGCACAGCACATTTCTCGCTTGCTACCATCAGGACAGATAACAGCAGCACGTATTGCGCAAAATCTGACAATGAGCCAAAGAACATTTGAACGTCGGCTGAGAGAGGAAGGCAACAGCTTCACAAAATTGCTGAATGAAATTCGATATGACTTGTCTATCCAATATCTATCCAGTGACACCATGTCGGTAGCGGAAATCGGTTTCATGCTGGGCTTTGAAGAGCCCAATTCCTTTATCCGTGCCTTCAAGAGATGGCATGGACTATCACCCAATCAATTCCGCAAAAGACACAAGGACAAGGTCGTGCGTCTGGAAGAAGAGGCCTGCAGCATCTATGGCACATGACAGCGTCGATTTAAGCCGGGCTGCAATGCTGTCGATATGACTTTTGCATGGTCAGGCTGGCTTGCTCCAAGGGCAACTCGGTATTCTTGCTTTTCTGCTCGGTTGGTTGGGGGAGGGGAAGCAGCAAGATAATCGTTTAAGATGGCAAAGATCTATCCAATGCAATCTTCTCTGTCCAGATGGCAGAGGGGCGCAGGGGTTGGGCGTGCGTGCGGTTTTGTGTTTGATGTTTTCTAAGAGCCTGATTTAAAAGTCTTGAGCCAAGCCCTCTCCCCCTCCCAAGCCACCCGTCATGGTACCCTCGTGGGCGGTTTGGGAGGGGGAGAGGGCTGGACATGCAGCCGACAGCGCGTTCCCGAAAAGTTGCAGACTTTTCGGATAAGAACTCGCCCCTCAAAGTCTCATTCAGAGACTTTTAAACCGGGCACTAATGACCAGACTGTTGCTGAGTTGCTTTCATGCTGGCCAGATCTTTCAGGGCTTCGGACAGATCTTCGCCGGCGCCGTGATTTGGATTGATGGCAAGGGTTGCTTCGAACTTCTTGATGGCTTTTTTCAGCAGCTTTTTGCGCTTGGTTCCCTCGTTCAGATCGGCGAGCTTGTTTAAGGCATGGCCCCAATTGAACATGGCTTTGTCGTCGTCAGGGGCAATTTGCAAGGCATGTTTGGAATGCTGGATTGCGGCTTTCAGGCTGGCCTTGCGATCCTCGCCTTTTTGCATGTCGGCCAGCTCACCCAATGTTGCGCCGAGATTGCAGATGGCTTGGGAATAATCGGGTTTGACCTCGATGGCTTCGTTATATTTGTCCATCACGGCATGCAGGGCCTTGATGCGTCTTTTGCCCTTTTTCATGGCTGCCAGCTTGTCCAGTGCATGCGCCCAATTGAAAAAGCCTTCATGGTCAGATGGGTCAAGCCGTAGTGCTGCATCATGTTTGCGGATGGCTTTTTGCAGCAATGCCTTGCGCTCGTCGGCCTCATGAAAATCTGCCAGATCTGATAAAGCATCGGCCCAGTAGCGCAAGGGGGCGTCATAGGTGGGATCGAGTTTATGTAGTTTCTTGAAGGTCTTGATCGCGTGTTTCAGGCTGGCTTTGCTCTGTTTGCTGGTCTGTGCGTCGGCAAGGTCACAATATGTCAGGCCCAGTTTGAGCAAGATATCCGTGTCTTTGGGGGCCTTGTCATGAAGGCTCTGATATTTGGCCAAGGCGCTTTCGAGGCTGGCTATTTTGTCGCCCTGCTCCTGTTGCTCGGCTAATTTGACCAAGGCAATGGCCCAATTATAGATGGCTCTGCGCTTGCTCGGTTTGATCGCCAATGCTGCTTTATAATGTCTGATGGCGCGTCTTAGATGGGCTTCTCGTTCGTTCCCCTCATGATGGTCAGCCAGATCTGAATGAGCTATGCCCAGATTATTGAGCGCATAATGATTATCAGGTTGGATCTTGAGGGCTTGTTTGTATTTCTCGATGGCCAGTTTCAGGCTGGCCTGACTGAGGGCGGGGTCCAGCTCCTCAGCCAGTTCGCCCAGCTCGGCCAATGCCATGCCCCAATTATACCAAGCGTCTCCTTCTTCTGGCTCCAAGTCCAATCCGTCTTCATAGCACTTGCTTGCCTTTTTCATGGTCTGGCTGGCCTGCTCCAATGACATGTCAGCGATGCCATCCGTCAGCTTGTCCGCCTTTATGAAGCAGTCCTCGGCATGTATGTTGATCGCTTTTTTATTGCTCTTATCCTGCTTGCTCATGCCATTTCGCTTTTTTCCTGGCCAGAGAACAGATCATCCAGCGGGCCGGTTTGTTTGTAATGGATATTGTTGCAGAGATAGTGCTGCAGGCGCAGTTCGGCCCATGGGGTGGCGAGGCCAAGGCTGGCGAGGATGGCCAGCAGGTTTGTGGCCGCCAGTGCAAAGAGCGATGGGATGCGCAAGCTGGAGCTGAATTGCACATGATCCTTGAGGCTGAGATTGCACAAGACCAGATGCAGCATGCTTAGCCGGGCCATGCTGTAGCAAAGATAGAAGCCAAAGGTCAGGCTGGTCGTCATGGTCAGCATCAGCAGAGTGTTGTTTGACAAGATGAACGACAGCGAGCCTGCCAGCACGGCAAGGCCGGCAAAAGCCCAAAAACGCGGCAGGAAGAGGAACCATAAAAGCGTGGAGGCGATGATGGCTGTCTGGGGGATGATCTCGACCTTCGGGTCCAGATAAAGCGCCAGCAAGCTATCGCCACCCATGGCAACAGGCAGGGCAAAGGCCAGTAAGATGGGCGCAAACATCCATGGGGCGCAAAGGGTCCAGAAGCCTTTCAACGAGATATCTGGCGTCAGTTCATTGTCGCCAATGCGCACCTGCTTCAGCTGCCATTTGGTCATCACTTGCACAACCAGCGGATAGGCGAGGCCAAGGGTGAAAAGGGTCAGCAATTGGCCGCCAAGTACATGGCGGATCATGCCCCAGCTTGAGCCTGCCCAGCGGGCGCGAATGCCATGCCAGCTGCTGTTGCGGGCGCGATAGCGCATGGCAAAGCCAACCAAAGCCAGCGCACAGGCGGTCAGAAGCAGACTGGCAGCCACACCAGCGCCGGGCTTCAGATCCGGGCTGATAAGATAGCGATAGCCGCCATTGACCAGCGCAAACAGGATCAGCCCGCCAAGCAACAGCTTGAACAGATCCTTGCCCTTGCCGTGATAGTCGAACCCCGTGCCGCCCAACTGAGTGTGGCCAAAGAGATAGCGCCGCTGCTGCACATGGGCCCATGGGCCATAGAGGCCAAGGCTGAGCAAGGTGAAGAGGGTGCCCTTCAGCCAGAGTGCATAATAGCTTTTCAGGGTGCCGGTGAAGCGTAAGGGGCGAAAGGCTTGTGTCTGGCGGGGATTGGCCTCGTTTGTGCCATCGCGTATCTCATCTGTGACCGCGATATCTTTGGTCTGTGTGGTTTTGAGAGTGCTGGATCTGTCTTTGCTGTCCTTGGCGGCATTGCTGGCAATTTCTGCTGCCCGGCTGGCGAGGCTGGCCGCTTGCATGGCATCATCTGCTGCCTGTTGGGCGAGCCTGACATCAATGCTGTCGACGGCGCGCCTGGCTGCTTCTGCCGCTGTGATGGCGGCTTCTGACGCTGCATTGGCCGCTTGGGCAGAGCGATGCGCTGCTTCCCAGGCAGAGGCGGCGGCTTCGGCTGCGGATATGGCATGATCGGTCTGTTGATCGGAAGAAGAAGGCGAGGAAGCATTGGTAGCTTCATCGAACAGGCGTTCAGATGTCATGGCACCACTGAAACTTGATTGAACTTTAGCGTGTTCCCGAAAAGTTGAAGCATTTTTCGGATAAGAACTCACTCCAAATCAGAGAATTAAAGCACTAATTGCGAGAAATGTTTTAATGAGAGAGTGATCAATCACAGGTAGTGAGTCCAGTAAAAAGCACCTTTCCGCTGCCTATATCACAAGAAAGCCTTTGGCATGGTTAGAGAGAAGTGAATGGCGGTGCAGGAACAAGCCTTGGGCGTAATGTTTATGAATTGGCGGCCTGTTGTGAAGGGGCATCTGCGCTTGAAGGGCTGAAATTGCTGACTTCGCTCTCCGGCAGGGGTTTGGAATAATAATAGCCCTGTATCAAGCGACCGCCCAACTGGGAGAGGGCTTGCATTTCGTCCTGGGTTTCGACGCCTTCGACCACGCAATCGATGTCCATGTCACGGCTGAGCGCAAGGAGCGATTTCACGATCTTGTAGCTTGCCGGATTGCTGTTGAGATCGGTCACGAAGCTTCTGTCGATCTTGATTTTTGTCAGCGGCAGCGCGTGAAGCTGGGTCAGGCTGGAAAAGCCGGTGCCAAAGTCATCCAGAGCCAGACCACAGCCAAGACCTTTCAATATTCCCACGGACCGTTTGACTTGCTCGAAGTCGTAAACCATCGCGGTTTCGGTGATTTCAAAGTCGATCCGGGAGGGGGCGACGCCGCTTTTCTCCACCAGTGCCACGATCTTCAAAAGGCTCTCCATGGAGCTGAGATCATGGGTCGAGAGATTGAAGGAAAGCCGGATATCCTCTGGCCAGCATGCCGCACAGGACAGAGCTTTTTTCAAAAGCACGGGCGTCAGGGCCTTCACCTTGCCAGAGCGTTCGGCCACGGGAATGAATTCACCGGGAGAGACGTTGCCCAAAACGGGGCTGGTCCAGCGGGCCAGAGCCTCAAAGGCGATTGTTTTTTGAAATTGTGCATCGACGATGGGTTGAAAATGGATGCTGAGTTCTTCCTCAAGATCCGCATCATTGAGTGCCTGTTCGATGCGGGTGGTCTGTTCGATTTCCAGGATGTGCTGATCTGCAAAGAGCGCAACACCCCCTCTTTGTGCCCGCTTGCGATTGCAAAGTGCATAATCCGCCCGCACATAAAGCTCTTGCGCGCTTTGGGCAAGATCGGGGAAAACGACCACACCCATGGATGCAGATATCTGGATTGTCGCTTCTGCCAGTTCGAAAGGCTCATTCAATGCCTGACAAATCTGGTGGCCCTGTCCCATCAGCTCGTCATTGTCATGGTCGTGCGGCATGATGATGGCGAATTCATCACCGCCCAGTCTGGCGATGACCGATGTCTCGTCCAAAGTGGCGGTAATGCGCTTGGCCACCTCTTGCAACAACCTGTCTCCGACGGCATGTCCATAGAGGTCATTGATGGGCTTGAAGCGATCCAGATCGATGATGCCAACTGCAAAACGGCTCTCGTCGATTTTTGCTTTTTCGATGGTCTGATTGAGCTGAGAGAAGAATCTGCGCCGATTGTTCAGCCCGGTCAGGGAATCGAGATTGGCCAATCTGTAATTTTCCCGATTGGCGGCTTCCAGCTTGCTGCGGGCGTCGACCGCGTCGGAAAAATGCCGGAATTGCACAAAGACAACAATCAGCAATGTGACAGCCACCAGCGCAACATCGATCGACATGGCCATGAAGGAAATGAGGCCGGTCGAAAAGAAATGCGTCACAAAGGGAACGGAAATGCCAATGGTGACGATATGAGCCGCGATTGGGACCTGTTGCAGACAGATGATGACCCCGACGCCGGTTATGGCCATGAAGAAGGCAACATTGGCCTGCATGGATGTGTCGCCATAGGGATGAAGGGCAAGAGACCAGCTGCAGAGGATGGCAACAAGAATAACAGACAGTATTTTTGTTTGCTTGAGTGCTTTATAGGCGACTTCTGCTGTCGGTATCCGGTGTCTGGAATACCACCAGCCAACCAGCCTGACAGCGCAAAGAGCAGTAAAGCCAAGCGGGATGTAAAGCCATAGCCAAGTGGGGGCGGTGCTCGAAAAGACCAGGGCAAGAGCCCAGGCATTGACGAGCAGGATCGAATACATGATCGGCATTTGGCTGGAAAGCACTCTGAATTGTGCTTTGACCAGTTCTGGATCGTTGTTATTGATGATGCTTAGAACATGCTTGATAAAGTGCAATGGCCCCGACATTCAAATAGCTTTCTTATCCAAAAAAATTCCCGGTCAAATGCTGCTCGCCGTTACAAAAAAGACGATTTATTATATGCGGCAGACATCCTGTCACAGACTTGTTCTTATTTGGTTAAGGTGAGGCAAAATATCTTTTGTTCGTTTCTTGTGAAACTTGCAACATTTGCAAGATCTATACAGGTGAAAGGAAAGATTAACCCAAATCTCTTCTCACGTTCATTGGATTGCTTGAGAGATTCTTCCTCCATGTTTTGGTGAGAGGTGGTCAGGATAATGTGGATGCTGTTGTGGGATTTCGATTTTGTGCAAGAGTTTGATTTAAAAGTCTCATCCAGAGACTTTTAAATCAGGCACTAAGACATGTAAGAAGGGAGCTGTGGTTCATTCTGGGGTGCTGATTATTGCTCTGGTATTCATCTGTTTTCAAATTATTCGAGCTAAAAATGCGAAGTAAACTTACCCCTTTACCCAAGACAAAAAGGCGGCTTGTTCGGGTTGGATTGGTTTTTGCTGTTCTCTGTTTTGGGGTCCTTGGTTTCATGGAACTTTATGCGCCAAGCCGCCAATTGAATTTTCGGCTTGATGTAACCTTTGAAGTGGATGGCCAGCAAATTACCGGCAGTGGGGTGCAAAAATTTGTATTGAGCAAGTCCATCATGTCCTTTTTCCCCGGTATAAGTTACGACTTTGACATTTATGGCGACGCAGTAATTGTTGATCTTCCCAATAGATCGTCTGTGTATGTATTGATGAACTCTCCCAGAGATGACGGTTCTATTGATTTTGATTCTGGAAGCTACATTTTCTTTGTAAACTCAGTATGCAAGTTGGGAGAGAAAGCTGGGAAATTGGGCCCCGCAGGGTATGTGCGATTTGTCGGCAAGTTCACTGGATCTTGCGATGTTGAACCAAAAGATGTGCCTGTCATGGTGCGCTTTGAAGATGAGCTTGATCCGGCCACTGTTGAGCGAATATTTCCAGACAAGGCGGAACAGGTTTTGGGAGCGGATGTGAAGTTTATCGGTGCACGTATCACCATTACAGATGATCCTGTCACAGCCGGTATCGGGGATCGTCTAACCTGGTTATCGGAGTTCGGCTCAAGAAGCATGGTAAGCGGCCCGTCTACAACCAATCCTCCATTTGCACAAATCATAAAACATCGCCATTTTCGGGAAATTGAAAAATGACAGATACCAGTTCATTCTCTTCAGGGCTGGTCTCTATTACATCCTAACCCTCACTTCATCCGTTCCTTTGCCCGGCGCAGGCGTGCGGCGAGGTCGTCGGTCAGGGTGACGTGGATGCTGTCGCTATAGAGGGAGTGGTAGCGGGCGAGCATGTCCAGGGCGCGGAGGCGGTCGGCGCTTTTGATTTTGGCGACATGTTTGACCTCGCCCCGGGCGCGCTCGGTGGTGGTGATGTCGAGGGCTGCCACGCTGGCGGCGGTGTCATTGTCCCAATCCTTGGGCGGGATCAGATCGCCATTTTCATCAAACATGGTGCGGATGTCGGAAAAAGCCACTTGCGCGATGGCTTGCAGGGTTTTCTCGACCGAAATGTCCAACCCCTTCGTGGCCAGCTCCTGCATGGTCTGCTTGGTACGCTCGGCCAGCTCCTGTTTGATGGCAGGATGGTTGAGCAGGCGCGGGCCGCTGGAATAGGCGGTTTTTTCCGCATAGCCCGCCCGAATGGCCGCCTGGGTGGCGTTCAGGTCTTTGGCATATTCCTCGCAGAAGCGCTTTTGCTTGTCGGTCAAAGACGTCTTTTTGCACTCTGACTTTGTCAATGCTTGCCTCCGGTTCTTACTCTTGGTGCTCTATTTAAAAGTCCTGAGCCAAGCCCTCTCCCTCTCCCAACCGCCTTTGATCGTACCATGACGGGTGGTTGGGAGGGGGAGAGGGTCTGGTGCAGGGCACTTAGCAAAACTCATACCGCTGTGATGATCGCAACAGGGACTTATCCCGGCAAGTCTTAAATCCATGGGGACTGGCAGCGAGGGACCTTTGGACCCTTTTTGACCTTTGAAAATCTTTCAACAAAAACCAAAAAGGGCGATCGGGAGGCGTGTTTATAAGGTCCTGTCCTTTATATACCTGTCTCCCGATCGACTTTTTATCTTTTATTTTTTCATTTTCAAAGGGTCGAAAGGGTCTAAAGGTCCGGTTTCTTTATATTTTTGGATTTGGCAAAAGGGTCAAAAGGGTGCAAAGGGGTCAAAGGGTCCTATGCTCAAAAAGGTCGATTTGAGAGGAAAATTTTGCGCGGAAAATTGAAGGGTCGGGGTTGTGTAAATCGCTCTGGACAAAAACGGGGGTAAAGGTCTGAGAGGGTCAAAAGGGGGTAGAAGGGGTCAAAAGGGTTGTTGACATTATCACAACAAAGGATTATTGATATCGATGTGATTATCGCAATATGGAGTGTGAAATGACATTGTCCGTCGATCTGGCCCTGATCCGCATGAATGAAAGCATTCGCAAATCTAAGGCCTCTTGCCCGGTTTTTCTGGCCAACAGCCGCGCCGGGCGGGTGGCCGTGGCGCAGAATATGGCCTGCCTGATGGAAGCCATGAGTTCGGCCTATGCCGAGGCGATGGTGGATCTGGCCGGGCAATGTGAAAGCCTGACCGGGGCAGGGGACTTATCAGAAGCCGCGACCTTTCGTGAGCTGGTGGCGGAAGATGCCAGCGAATATCTGATCACCGCTATTCGCCAGGGTGCTGATGGATTGGAGGAGGATTTGGATGATGACCCGAATGCGGAGCATCGGCTGACTGCGAGGGATTATGGAATTGGGTGCTCAGTTTAAAAGTCTCTGTAGGAGACTTTGTGAGCGAACTCTTATCCGAAAAGTCTGCAACTTTTGGGGAGCGCGCAGTAGGCGGCACGTCCAGCCCACTCCCCCTTGCATCCCACCCGATATGGTGCCCTTGAGGGCGTTTGGGAGGGGAAGTGGGCTAGACTTGGATTTTAAACATTTGAGAATGATGTTGTAAATTTCACATTTTGAGGTGGCGATGACAGGGAATGACTTGAGTGGGCTGCTAGCCGGGAAGGCATTGAAGGAACTGGATTGGCGGGCGCTGGAAGACAGCGAAGATCTTGTTTCAGACCATTATCTGATCCGGGCGGAAGGGAAGAATTTCCCGACCCGCCATTGGGTCTGGATTTGCGAATTTCATGGCCAGCGGCTGGAAGCGGAACCTGCGACGCTGGATGGAGCCAAGGCGCTGGTGGATCTGCATCGGCGGGAGATGATTGAGAATTTATCAGGATACCAAGATTGGGGCAGCAAAGAGCGCTTGCTCAGCCAGCCCTATTATGACGAGAATGGAAAAGAGCTATGACAGACTATCGTCAGATTGCGCCGGGTGTGGAGGTGGAGGCCATCGCCTATCCTGCGTCAAATGCCTTTGATTTCAGCCAGATACAACCGGGTGAGAGCTTTATGGTGCGTGCAGGAAATGGTAAGACAGCGCGGCAGAATCGTGACCGGATCCTGGGTTGGGCGACGGCCTGGCTCATGCAGAATGATTGTGAGGCGCATTTTCGATCGGGCGAGCGGGAACAGGACGGATCCTATCGCATTTATATGATTGCAGGCAAGCGGGCCTATCCGGCCAAACATGTTGAGGGAGATTGGGGATGAGCGAGCTGAACAACAGGCTGGAAGCCTTGCGGATCCTGATGGATGAAGAAGACGAGATGGGCAGCAGCGGCCGCTGGGCCGAGGCGGAGGCCATGGCGCTGTTGCTGGCTGCCTGGCGAGCGGGCAGGGTGTCATTCAAGGATGAGGGCGGGAGTTCTGATCTTAGCTTTGCCAAGATTTGGCAGGAGCATGAAGACTGGTCTTATGATGTCTTTGGCGGGCCAGATGTGAAAGGCCCCATCGGCCCCATCAAGCATCTGGGCAAGGAGCAAAAGGAGCTTCTGGAAAATCCTGATGACCCTTCCGAATATGCCGATTGCATGTTCCTGATCATGGATGCCGCCCGCCGGCAGGGGCTGGGCTTGCAAGGCCTTTTGAAAGCCATGGCAGACAAGCAACGGATTCTCTGGGCGCGAGATTATCGGGCCGACCCGAACAATCCGGACGAACCGGTGGAGCATCAGCGAAGTTAGAGCATGGTTTCGCAGTCCTGGACCATACCCTCTCCCCCTCCCAACCACCCGATATGGTGCCCGTAAGGGCGTTTGGAAGGGAGAGAGGGTCTGTTCTTTCTATGAAGCGAACTCTTATCTGAAAGTGAAGTGGCTTTCGGGAGAGATCTAGATCTATCAATATCCTAACAATGACAACTGGCGCATAAGGCATGGGCTGGCAGCGAATAGCTGCGCCTAATTCCCGGACTGTGCCTCCTTAAAGGACAAAAATATGAATACATTATTTGACAAATTTATCTCTTCTGCTTCGGCGACGATTGATCATCACTGCGCGCCGATTGAGGCCTGCAAGATGAGCAAAAGCACCTATCACGAGCTGGAAGTGGAAGCTATTGATCAGGGCATGGCAGAGCCGGAGCGATCAAACATTCGCCGCAGGCATATCTATGGCATTCCCATTACCCTGGACGAAATGGTCCCACCTTCCCAGGTGCATTTCATTGTCGAGGGTAAGCCCCAGGCAGCACTAAACCTCTGAAAAGACCCCTGCCTAATGGTCCTTTTGCGCTCTGACTTTGTCAATGCTCGCCTCCGGTTCGCGTTTCTTGAGCGAGTTCTTATCCGAAAAGTCTGCAACTTTTCGGGAACGCGCTTTAGCCTATCTATGTTGCGATCCTCGGCGTCGCATTTCCGTGTCAGATCACAAAAATCCTCATTATGCAGAGATCTTTTGTCTTTTCGTCTTTCGAATTTTGAAGTGATCGTTGTGATTTTCGCATTATCAATATTGCGGCACATCTCGATTTTAGATGAGGAACCCTCATGACTGAATTTGTTTCCACCGCCACCATGCGTAATGACAGCGGCAAGCTGGTCTATATGCGCTCCAAACGTGAAGCGTCAGACACCGATACCCAGGCCCGCAAGGCCGCCACCCGCTATTGGAATGGCATTGCCGATGCCCGTGACTGGGAGCTGGACAGGGTCTATTGCGTGCGCCGTGGCTCTTGCGGCTTTGTCGTCTCCGAGCGCCGCATGGATCGTCGGGACTGGACCCGCTATCTGGCGCCGGAGACTCCCACCGCCCAGGTTCAGGTCTGTATAGAAGAACTGGGTGGTGAGCCCCCAACTCAGCCGCCACCCGAAACCATGACCATCAATGGCTGGATCTATCAGCGCGGCGAATTTTTGGGCGAGGTGTGAAGGAGTTATTTGTCTTCACGCTATTCCTGATCTGGCGATCAGGGCTCCAGACGGGGCGGGCTATCCTTGTCGATACGCTTGTTATCTCGCCCCGGCTCGATGGCGTATCTCGTCAGCCCGGTCGCCTATCGGCTCCCGGTGAAAGCGCGATGCTTTCACCGAGTTCTTTTCCCTTACCGGCTATTCCTCGCTTCGCTCGGGCCTGCGAGGGCACGCTTCGCGCTTGCCTATCGGCCGTCAGAAAAGCGCTATCGCTTTTCTGGGTTCTTGTCCCTCGTGGGTTTATTTCCTGTCTCGGCTATTCGCCGCTTGTGCGGCGGCCTGCGAGGCGCGCACATTCCTATCGATACGCTTATCATCTCCCGACGGAAGCGCGATGCTTTGAATGTTATCTCTCACGGCTAATCTGGCCTTTGGCCAGGCCTCCGAGGGGCGCAGCCAAGCTGCGGTCGCCTATCGGCTCCCGGTGAAAGCGTGATGCTTTCACCGAGTTTTTTATCCCTGAGAGATTGGTGCCTTTAGTAGGTGTGACAAAGGAGTTTGTGATGTATCTAGATAGTATATTTTTTGTATCGAAATATGTGAATTATCTTGGGCTTTGTCGTGCTGGTATACCTTCACAAGCCTATACTAACGGTGAAGCAGCAGCGAGGAGAAGAAAGTGGCACTTGAGCACATTGAACAGGAAGTTCGCAATTTTCTTGCGACTGATACTGCGGAAATTCTGTGTGTTAGAGGAAGCTGGGGGGTGGGCAAGACGTTTGGTTGGAAGAAGTTTTTTGCGAATGCGAAAGATGATGGACATTTGAAACTTGAGAAATATTCATATGTCTCGTTGTTTGGCCTGAACTCGCTGGATGATCTTCGTTATGCGGTTTTTGAACGAACTACAGCGGGAAACAATATTGGCAATGTTCCTGATAATGACTCGCTGAACCAATTATTAAGTAAAGCTTCTGGTCTTGTTAGAAGATTGCGTGGTACTGCCGAGCTAGGAGCTTCGATGATTGGGAGGGAAAATGTTGTAAACTTACTCGCTAAATCTGCCTTTCTCAGTGTGAAAAATCAGATTATCTGTATCGATGATATTGAGAGATCTGGAAAGGGGTTGGATACCGCTGACGTACTAGGACTTGCGTCTTTTCTGAAGGAAGAAAGGGGATGCAAAGTTGTTTTACTTCTGAACGATCAGGAACTTGGTGGAAATAACAAGACTGAGTTTGAAAAGCAGATTGAGAAAGTAGCTGACCTGAATCTGGTTTTTGATCTCACTCCAGAAGAGGCGGTGTCTATTGCTTTGATAGAGGAGGACAAAGCGACACGGGTATTGAAACCTCTAATCGTTCAACTTGGCATTACCAATATTCGGATAATCAAGAAGATTGAAACAATGACCAAAAAATTAGTTCGTCTTCTTGAGGGATTTGATGACGAGCTGGTTGATCAGGCAATTGCTACGTTAGCATTGGGAAGTTGGTCAGTTCAGCTACCTCAATCGGCACCATCACTGGAATGGATTCGGAACTTGAATTCAATTTCGAATTGGTCGGGAGCAGTTGAACAGGATGAAGACACACAGAAATGGATGCAACTTTTAGAGCGATATCCCTATCGTCACGCTAACAGGCTTGATCAGGAGATTTTGGATGGAGCGGAGAAGGGCTACTTCATAGAGGCCGAGATTAAGAAGCTTGCCGAGGCAATTCAGGCTCAAATAGCTGAAATTGGTTCTGATCGTGAATTCACTAGAGTTTGGGAAGAGCTTTACCATGGGTCTCTAGCGGTTGATGATGATGTTTTTCTTGATGCACTCATTGATGCGGCAAAAAAAGAGGCCAAATACATAACTCATCAGAATATGAATTCGGCGATTGTTCTACTGCGGCAAAGTGGTAGGGAAGTTCAAGCTGATGAACTTGTTAGTAGTTATGTTGCTGCCAACGATGACAAAGATATTCGTTTCTTTGATTTGGCAGATTCTCCCTTTCTTGATAGAAACAATGTCGATCCCACGCTTAAAAAAGCTTTTGAGAAACGCTATGACGATTATGTTGACGATAGAGAGCCAATAGAGGTTCTCAAGAGTATAGGTGGCCGGAATGGCTGGAGTAATGAAGATCTTCGTCTGATGGCTCAGCAGTCATCGGATGGCTTCGAAAAAATGTTCGAGGCTCTAGATGGATCAGAAATGAAATCTTCAATCGAAAATATACTGGCAATCGGGCGGGGGCATTCTGATGACGCAGCTGCGATTAGAGAGGCTTCCATAAACGCCCTGAAAAAGATTGCGTCAAAATCACCACTTCGAGCCCGAAAAGTCCGGCGCTTTGGGGTCGATCTTGGAGATGGCAATTAACCTTCTTCTAGGTAATCCTTTTCCCTAGCCAACCTCTCAAGGATAAAAGAATTCGGCGGAAGCATCATGCTTCCGCCGGGAACCGATAGGTGACCGGGCTGCATAGCCCGCACCCCCGTAGGCCCGAGCGTGAGCGAGGATTTGCCGTGAGGGAAACAAGTTACGGAATAGCGTGAAGATGTCTCAGTGGCCGTGCCGGATGATGGTGAAGCCTTCACCCGGATGTGGGGGAACAAAATGTCTGGATAGCTGATCGAATTGCTCTTCGGTCGGGGCGAAGGGGTGGGCACCATCGGCATTGCGTGATCGTAATCTGGTTTTGCAAACCTCGTCCGGAACATCAAGATAATGCAGCTGGTGTGCAGCTCCTGTGGTCTGGATCAGATCGCGCATCCAGCTGCGCCGTTCGGTGGTATTGGCGTGGAAATCCAGCACCACCGACAGTCCGGCATTGAGCAGAGATGCAACATGGGGTCCGATGATGGATTGCAGTCTGGATGCATTGCGCACATAGTCTGATATCGATGTCATCTCATCGGCATAGAGAATGGCCAACCATTCGTCTTCGGCTATGGTGATTGTTCCGGGTTGGGAGCCAAGGAGCGCAGCCAGTGTGGATTTTCCAGAGGCGATCTTGCCGCACAGCAGATGCAAAGTCGGGGATGTGGGAGACATGAAAACTCTCATGTTTGATAAAATGCGTTTCAGACAGTCAGATATTGAGGACCCGGCCCGCCAGTCAGGCCGGGATGGTAATTCGCATGTGGCAAAGGCCACGCTGTGTCTGATGCAAGCATTTCATGGGCGATTAGTGACACGAAAACGGCCTGACTTCAATAATCTTGCAGGACCCCAGGCTCAGGGCTCATTAATTCTGCATATTCTGCGAGGATGATTTTTTGCCCCTGCTGCATGGTTGGCATGCAGCAGGGGGTGCCTCAATAGCCGATCATGTCTTCCGGCTGGAAACCATTGGCGGTGGTGGGTTTTTTGCCAAGGATGGTTTTGAGGATGTGGTTCATGGTGGCGCGGTCATTGTCAAAACCACCATGGCTTTTGCTGTCGGTGATCGTGGCACCGCGACCCGCATAATGGATGACATGGTCTTGTTTCAGGGGCAGATTTTCGGCGAAATTTTCCATGCCCAGAAGTGGCATTTTCTTGTTGTCTTCAAAGGCATTGGAGACAAGATAGAGCAGGGATTTTCTGTAAGGACCGACGCTGTCATCTTCTTCGCGCTGATCGATCAGGTTATATTGCGTCAAAGTTTTCAGGCCGCTTGCCATCCCGTTCTGGCCGATCTTGGGTTTGATATGGCTGTCAAACAGATCAATCGTGCAGGCTGGGGCCATCAGCGAACAGGACTGGAAAGGAGCCTTCAGCGGATTGATGCCATTCATGGCCTGCAGCATATGAGCCAGCAGAATGGACCCGGCACTGTGGCCGACAAAATGCACATTCAGTGGTTTCGAGCGACTGGCATTGCCCTTCAGCAAGGCTTTCAGCGCCTGCTGTCCGCCACCATTGGTGTCAAAGGCGCGAGAGGCGTCGCGTTTCATTTCGTTCCAGACAGCGCGACCGGTTGGCCGTGTGACTTTTTCCAAAAAGCGATCCCAGATATCGGACAGACCGGTGACGCGGCCTTCTGCCCTTTTGTTGGCCGAGAAGATGACATCGCCAAGCGATCCCCAGAAGCCGGTCTCCCACATGAAATGGATGGGATAGATGCCGTTGCGCTTGAAGACTTCCTTCATCTTGCGCACCCGGTTGGCAGAGGATGCAGCATCATTCAGGCCGCCATGGGCATAGAGCAGCAAATGTTTGTAATCGCGTTTGGCAGTGGCGGTTTCATCGGCCAGAAAATCGGCTGTTTCCTGAATGGTGGTCATGGGAGTGGGATATTTGCCTGTTGTGACCAACTGACCATTATCCAGATGGATGATATGGCCGATAATCTCTTCGCGCCGTGGGGCGCGGATCGTCTTTGTGTCGAGAAATCCCGTGCCGGTGGTTTCGGTCTGGGCCGTGGTCAGATCAAAGGCTTCAGGCGTTGGCACAGCAAGGCGCAAAACCCATGCATCCATGACATTGGCGACCCAGTCATCGTAACGCCAGCGGGCGATGCCTGGCATGCCTCTGAATTTGCCCCAGTTCTCGCCCCATGAGTTCTGGATCAGGAAGCCTTCCTCATCATAGCCGACAATGATGAAGGCGTGGCCACCCTCAGACAGATGCGAGGGTTTGATCTCACCTTTGATGGGTTTGTTCCAGCCGCGATGCACATTGGCAGACACATAAATGACGCCGGTTTCATTCAGTGCGGCGTGATAGTCACGAATTTCGGGGTTGAGGCGATAATAGGCCCCAAGGCCGACATTGCGGGCATTCTGTGCCTGATCCTTGTTGAGATACCAATTCTGCTCGCCTGCAATATAGGGAGCCAAGCCTTCGGTGCAGACGCCATTTTGATAAAAGCCTTTCAGCGCCGCTCGAATGCTGGATCCTTCATAATCCTCGCCGGGCCATTCATCATTGATCTTGGCCATTTCATACAGCATGCGCGGGCTGGCTTGTGGTGCTTTCACCGGTGGGTTCAGACGCTCATAACGCTTGCGGTTCATGAGTGTGATGGCGCTTGCCAGTGAAAAACCGGTGCAGGAGCCTTCGTTGCCCTGATCGAGGATTGGGCTGATGGATTGATCTGGCGGATCCATGATCAGGGCAAGCTCCATCAGGGCGGGCTCATACATGCGGTCGCGCAGATCAGTGGCGTCGTTCCAGACATTGAGCACGCGGTCGCCCAATCTAGGGGCATTTTTCAATTGATTGGTGGTGGTTTCCTTTCCGGTTCCATTTTTCTTGTTCATGCCAATATGCCTTTGTAATTTTTGAAAAATTGAAAATATATGGATGGTTAAGAGAATATTAATATTACCATAATTGGTTGTATTGATCAAAATTGCAATTTAGATATAGGTGTCTCTATTCCTCTTCACGGCTATTCCTCGTGTTGCTCGGGTCTGCGAGGACACGCACATTCCTGTCGATACGCTTATCATCTCGTCTCGGCTCGATGGCGTATCTTGTAAGCTGCGGTCGCTTATCAGCTCCCGACGGAA